>Ga0163216_100528_pt1 | contig 55897 bp, 68 predicted proteins | sample SynspAceP_FD_167610 | JGI IMG/M metagenome (GOLD analysis project Ga0163216, IMG submission 167610) | Saline lake microbial communities from Ace Lake in Antarctica - Synechococcus sp. Ace-P (Illumina Assembly) | ecosystem: Environmental > Aquatic > Non-marine Saline and Alkaline > Saline ...
AGAAGTGAAAAGCGCCATCGCCGATGGTAGTGTGGGAGATCCCATGTGAGAGTAGGTCGTCGTCAAGCTTAAATTAAGAGAGCCCTGATAGCTAACGCTGTCAGGGCTTTTTTTTGGCTCAAGGAAAGGAAAATAGGTGGGAAATCTACCTTGAGGCTGGAATATAAAGATGTCTAATAGCGTGTGAGGTGATTGAATGCAAACTCACAGTACAAATGCCACTTAGTACTTTTGAGTAAACAAATGTGATGGTTTAATAGCATCCTGTATTCTTGCCAATCTGGGGATAAGCCTTGTTTTTATGCACAAAAAAGCCCACTTCATTTTGAAGTGGGCTTTTGTATAAGCGTGATAAAGATTAACGCGTATTGTCTGCTAATTCACTGAGTAGGACTCGTTGAGCGTCAAAAGATATTACTAATAAAGCCGTAATTTCATTAGATAAAGCAATTAAAGATACCGTCAGGGTATCTTGTTTACTCTTGGTGTTCTGCTTTTGATCAAATGAAATAGATGAGGAGGGAGGTGTTAGGTTTCATATCTTAAAAATAAATCTATCTAATTCATACAGATAGATTTATTTTTAATTCGTATCTGATTACAGCAATATTTATTGATTATTTTACATAACTTAGTTGACCTCATGATTCAAAGCGGGCTAGAATAAGCTTCGTTTAAAAGAGTTGGCAATATTTATGTCCAGAGTTGCGAATAATACGTCAGTATGTTCGTCCTGTTAAATCATAAGTAATACCGAGTTTTTTTAGCACTATAACGTAGGTGATAGCACCTACGTATAAATTAACTTAACCTACAGGATAAACAGACATGTCTGACGTAGTAACTGGTACAGTAAAATTTTTCAACGAAACTAAAGGTTTCGGTTTCATTACTCAGGATTCAGGTCCTGATGTTTTTGTTCACTTCTCTGCAATCAACACTTCTGGTTTCAAAACTTTGGCTGAAGGCCAAAAAGTTGAATTCCAAGTAGCTCAAGGCAAAAAAGGCCCAGAAGCTCAAAACGTTACACCTTTATAAGGTAACGTTGCTGAGGATTCTCTCAGCAGTGCGAATGCTAAAAAGCGACTTTTAAGTCGCTTTTTTTGTTTTTATAGGTCGAGATAAAGTCCTTCAATGCTAAGGCTTTTCTATATCCAGTTTGATGTTGTTAATTATATTCTGGTTAGGTATTACGGAGGTTAATTATTATGGCTGCTAAGTCATTACAAGAGCAGTTGTTGGGTGTGGGTCTCGTTGATAAGAAGAAGGTTAAAAAACTCAAAGCAGAGACCTTACAGCATAAGCAAAAAGTTAAAAAAGGTAAAATAGTTACCACAGATCATGATGAGCGTTTGGAAACGCTGAAACGCCAGAGAGACGATAAAGTAGAGAAAGACCGGGGGCTGAATCTAGAGCGTCAAAAACTTGCTGAGCATAAAGCGGTGCAAGGACAAATTCGCCAGATGATAGATCAAAATCGCGTTCGAAAAGAAAATGGCGATATTGCTTATCACTTTACGGACAATAAAAAAGTGAAAAAGCTCTATATTAGCCAGTCAATGCATGATGATTTGAGTCGTGGACGCTTGGCTATCGTTAAGCTTGATCAGCAATATGAACTCATTCCTGAACCGGTTGCAGTAAAGATTAATGAGCGAGACTCATCTTATGTACTTGTTTGTAATAACCGTGTTGAAAGTGTTGATGATGATCCCTATGCAGGTTTTGAAATCCCTGATGATCTAATGTGGTAAAGTTCTTTTTTATGCTTAAGAGGGTTTTTCCGACCCTCTAGTACACTTCTTATGTCTCTTGCTTTGGTTTTTTTCTTATTTTTCCTCCTGAAATTTACTCCTTTCACTAGTGTTTTTGTGCGTCATTGACGCAATATTTTCAAAAAAATCATTCTAAAGTGTCAAAAAATAGAAAATACATGCACATTCCAACTTTTTTATTATTTAACTATTCGTGCACAAGTCACTGATAAATATCGGCTTTAATGTTTTTTATAGGATATTTAATGCGCATTGAAAATCCTTTTTAAATGATACATTTCATGAAAATAGCACCTATGGTGGATACTTGATGCAAGTAGCTTGCATCTACTTGTCTATTTCTGTGAAATGTTTAGATTGTTTGACTGTTGCTTGCACATATCAAGCGCCTACAAGAAAAAGCTAAATATTTTAAAGGGAAACGAGAATGAAAAAATCGATTATTGCTATTGCTGTGTCCAGTGCTGCACTTGCTTCTGTATCAGTTCAAGCTGCTGAAGGTTCTACAGTAGATGTTTACGGTAACATTCAATATGCATACATAGACAAAGATGCAGGAAGTAACTTTGAAGATAATGGCTCAACCATTGGTTTGAAAGGTGAAACAAAAATCAATGATGACCTAACTGCTTTTTTCAAATATGAAATTGAATTTGATGCAGATCAAAAATCAGGTGGCCCAGGTGAAGACAAAGCTGATTTAGACCAAGCGTTTGTTGGTTTGAAAGGTAACTTTGGTAAAGTACAAGTTGGTTCTTTCGACACTATTTACAACAACGCTATTCAAGATGGTATTAATCAGTTTGAATATCTAGGCCCAACGAAAGCAGGGAATACTTCTGAAGGCGATACGATTGCTTACTTCTCACCTTCTATGAATGGGTTTGAAGTTCAAGTTGCTGCCCAAGTAAAGGGTGACAATAGCGAATTAGCTGGATCTAACACAGATGGAGCTTCTGCTATGGCTGTGGTTAAGTATTCAACTGATCTAGTCTCTGTTGCATTGGGTTATGATGCTCGTGAGAATACGTCTACTAATCCTAAAGCAACTACTGGTTTAGCAGTTACTGTTATGCCGATGGCTAACTTCTCCGTTACGGGTAAGTATGAAACGACTGAAGATACTCAGGACGTGCTTGGTCTAGCTGCTCGTTATGGTTACGGAGTTGGTGATGTGTACGCTTCTTACCAGAATGTTGATCCTGATGCCTCTGATGACTTTAACGAGTATGGTGTAGGTGTTACTTACAACTTGGCGTCAAACGTATATGTTTTTGCTGAGGTAGGTCAATTTACAGCTTCTGAAGATGATCAAACTTCTGTTGGTGTTTACTACGGTTTCTAAGATCTTCTTTAATAGATGATTTTATTTACTCTAAGGCTCCTATTTATCTAATAAGGTAGGAGCCTTACGTTAAGCAAGATCATTCAAGGTTCCATATTTCTTCTCTTGTAGGCGGATTTGTTGGAACATTTTGGCGCCAGATGGCAACATCTGGTGCCTTTTTTTATTGTGCCGTTCTATTTTAAAAAATAAGGAATAACTTGATTGTTATTTAATCAAACCGTTAAACTTATTTTTTAAAGATAGCTGGCCGTTAATTATGCTCAACATGAACTTTTCTCAAACGGTATTCATGGATACGGACAAAATTGATTGGATTGCCAGTCCAATGTCTGGAGTTTATAGAAAACCTTTGGCAAGAGAAGAGGCTGAGAGAGGTCATGCGACGAGTTTGGTATCCTACGAAGCTGGTTCTGTTTTTCGTCCTCACCCGCATCCGTTGGGTGAAGAAATACTTGTATTAAATGGTATTTTCTCCGATGAAAAAGGTGATTTTAAGGCTGGTAGTTATTTCAGGAACCCTCCCGGTACTAGTCATGCCCCCCATAGTCTTGATGGCTGTTTTTTATTAGTAAAGCTGCATCAATTTCAAGTGGCAGATTTGAATCAGGTCTATGTCGAAACACCTAGTATTTGGTCATCTAGACAGTCAGAAATTGTGTCACTTTATCAATTTGGTACAGAGCGAGTTTGGCTTATTCGTATTCAAAATGGTGAAAATATATTAAGGCAATTGGACTTAAGTGCTTCCGTTGAGTTATTCATTATATCTGGACAGGCACAATATGGTGGTACTTTAATGACTACTGGTGGTTGGCTACGAGAGCCTGATTTTACAGTAGATCGTTTAAATGTTGCGTCAGATTGTTTAATTTGGTTAAAAACGGGACATTTTTAAATTTAGTCTACCTATTATATTGAGGTTTATGTGACACATATTATACCGAAACAAAAGCGTGTATTTTTGCCCGTTGTGGAAAGTGATCAGCTCTTCCCAGTTGGACGAGTATATTGCGTTGGTCGAAATTACGCTGAGCACTCAAAAGAAATGGGAGATGATCCTGAAAGAGACCCTCCATTCTTCTTTGCGAAAGATGCGTCATGTGTTGTTCCTGCTAGTTTTTCTGATGTGACCGGTATTTCCTATCCTATGGCTTCGTCACAGTTCGAATATGAGGTTGAGCTTGTTATTGCTATAGGTAAGGGTGGTCGTAACTTAACGATGGAGCAGGCAGTTGATGCAATTCTTGGTTACGCTGTCGGTTTGGATATGACACGACGTGATCTTCAGGCGCAAGCTAAAAAGAAGGGTCGTCCTTGGGAGGTAGGGAAATCATTTGATGAGTCTGCCCCAGTAAGTCCAATACTTTTAAAAAATGATCGTCTTAGTGTTGATGTTGCAAAAGCAGAAATTGGTTTAAAGGTTAATGGTGATGTTAAGCAGATTAGTCGCGTTTCTAATTTAACCTGGTCTATTGAAGAGGTTATTTGTAAATTATCAGAGGTTTTTGAATTAAGGCCGGGTGATTTGATCATGACAGGCACGCCTGAAAATGTAGGTGCTGTTGTTGTTGGTGATGAAATGGTGGCTTGGGTTGAGCATTTGGGTGAAATTAGAGTGAGCGTTACCGATTAAACTCAGTAAACCTATCGAGTAAAGTTGACATTGCCGGGTGCTGATATTTTGCTAATAAGTGAATTGCGACTTCTGCCGTGCATAACCCCGTAATTTTTTGGTTGCGGCGTTTGCTGTAAACGGACTTTATGTCTGCTATCTCATAATGTTTGAATCGTTCCAGGTAGGGGGACTGGTTGTAAATTTTTCGAGCTTGTTGCCATGTACCATCAATGATTATGATGTTTTTTACCGTTATTCCGCTGTCGTGATGGTATTTGAGTTCTTCATTTTCACACAGATAGATAAGTATTGTATTTTCTGGTGATAAATCCAAAATAGTTTTGCTCGGCATGACTCTAGACCATTCAATGATGTCACATTCATTGTTCAGTACTTCTTTGACTAGCTTTCCGGTTCCAGTTTTTTTTTTCAATTCTTCACTGTGTGTTAGCAGCCAAATTTGCATTTAATAAATTCTCTTTGAAAAGTGCATTTTATTTAATTGTAACAGATGGTGAAAATAGAAAAGCCAAAGTTTGATCTAATGAAAAAAAGTCAGATCAAACTTTGGCTTTGAGTTTGTAGTGAACTAGAGCGTTCTACTCTTTGCCAATAGAGCCAATTTTATGAATGGACAAGTCTGCACCATTGAATTCATCTTCTTCGCTTAGGCGTAATCCGCTGACGGCTTTAACCATACCGTAAACAATAAATCCAGATAATGTGGCAACTATAATGCCACCTAGACTCCCTACAAGCTGAGACATAAAGCTAACGCCGCCTAATCCTCCAAGTGCCTCTGTTCCGAAAATTCCTGCTGCAATGCCTCCCCATGCACCACAAACGCCATGTAGTGGCCATACACCAAGAACATCGTCGGTGTGTTTGAATTTTTGCTGAATATGGGTGAATAAGAATGTGAAAATTGCGCCAGCAAATGCGCCAGTTGCTAATGCGCCAATGGGGTGCATGATGTCTGATCCCGCGCATATTGCAACGAGCCCAGCCAATGGGCCGTTGTGAATAAATCCCGGATCATTTTTACCAAATATCATGGCAGCAATAATACCTCCAACCATGGCCATTAGAGAGTTTACGGCGACCAAGCCGCTAATACCGTCTAGCGTTTGTGCAGACATGACGTTAAAGCCAAACCAACCTATACAAAGGATCCAAGCCCCTAAAGCAAGAAAAGGAATGTTTGATGGCGCAAAGGCGACTAATTTACCATGTCTAAAACGGCCATTACGAGTGCCAAGCAAAATGATAGCAGCAAGAGCAACCCAGCCTCCAAAAGCGTGAACGACAACTGATCCTGCAAAGTCATGGAAAGGAGCGCCATATTGTTCTTCTAGCCAGTCTTGAACTTCATAATTACCATTCCATACAATGCCTTCAAAAAATGGATAAGCGACGCCAACGATAACGGCGGCGGATATTAACATAGGATAAAACTTTGCTCGTTCAGCAACACCGCCTGAAATAATCGCTGGTATCGCGGCGGCAAACGTCATCAAAAAGAAGAACTTTACTAGTGCGTAGCCATTTTCCTGAGATAAGGTGGCTGCACTTTCGAAGAAGTTGACACCATAGGCAATTTGATAGCCTACAAAGAAATAGACAAGTGCCGATACTGCAAAATCTGTCATGATTTTGACGAGCGCATTGACCTGGTTTTTATGACGTACTGTACCGACTTCTAAAAAAGCAAAGCCAGCATGCATGGCAAATACCATAATTGCGCCAAGTAGTATGAAAAGAGTGTTTGAACTGGAAACGAGCATTTCTACTGCACTGTTTGTGGGGGTCACGGATGGCTCCTAATGTTTTTATTGCACCGTAATGGATTTTATTACTTTCCGGTGCTCTTTTATGGGGCTTTATGGGCTTTTTATTCTGTTAATCTAAATTTGTTCTGAAGTTAAGCAATAATTATTCCAGTTATGCATTTTATTGGTGCTTTTCTTTTTATCTTTTAGGAAATGCACTGTTTTGGGTTTTTAGTGGTTTGACTGCTGTAGGTGCGCTTTGAATTTTGATTTTGAACTATGGTCGTTACGTATTTACTATTACTTTTTTTAACAATACTTGGTTTCTATTCGCTTTCTATTTTATTTTGTACGACATATTATCGAAGTGTTAGCGTATTTATTAAGTTCGAATTTTTTATAATATGTTTAACGGTTAGATCGTTGCTGAAAGTCTGATTATTTTTAGCGTAGTTAAAAGATTGCTTATTTAAGGGCAACATAAAAAATGAGGTTGTTATGTCAGGTCAGTTAGTATCAGGTATTGTTAAGTGGTTTAATGATGAAAAAGGGTTTGGATTTATTGAGCGTGAAGGTGGAGCTGATGTTTTTGTTCATTTCCGTTCTATAAACGGTGATGGTCGTCGTACTCTACAAGAAGGTCAAAAAGTGACTTTTGAAGTTACTGATGGGCAAAAAGGTCCTCAGGCTGAGAATGTAACGATTGTATAGTTGAACCTTTACTTATTTTTAAAAAGCCATGCTTTATACCGCATGGCTTTTTTATGCTTATAATTTGTAATATGTACGCTAAATGTTGGAGGTTGATGTGTTGCCAGTGCTTTATTCGTTTAGGCGTTGCCCTTATGCCATAAGGGCTAGATACGTTATCGATCTTTTAGGTGTGCCTGTGTATTTAAGGGAGGTTGTCTTAAAGTCAAAGCCTGCTGCCTTATTGTCCTTGGGTGGTCGGTCAAGTGTACCTCAGCTTATAGATGTAGATGGCGCTAGATACCCAGAAAGTTTGGATATTATTTTTTGGGCGCTTTCAAAGGCTGATGATTGCATTTCTTTGGATGCTCTATGGCCCTTTCAAATTATTAAAAAAAATAAAATAAAAGCATGGATAAAATATAATGATCGCTTCTTTAAGTATTGGTTGGATCGTTATAAATACGCAGATCGACACCCAGAATTTAGTGGCGTTTATTACCGTCGTAGAGGTGAGGCTTTTTTACAGCGTTTAGATAAGCGTTTAAAGAAAAGTGCATTTATATTCGGTGAGCGTGTTAGTGTGGCAGATATTGCGGTGTTCCCATTTGTTCGCCAATTTGCTGCTGTTGACCAAGCGTGGTTTGAATTATCTGAATATTATAACGTAAAAGTGTGGTTGGCTAATTTTTTGAATTCTGAAAGGTTTAAATCTGTTGTGATGGTTAAAAATACAGCTTGGGAAGCAGGTCAAGAGGAAATCCTCTTCCCTGCTTGCTAAGCGGTTCGTGGTTACTTGATATTAATCGATTAGCCCAAAGGTAACCCAATATAAAAAGCTTGGGTCAGCGTCGTTTGGAAGTTCAAGGGCAATGAAGTTACCTTCACTGTCAATATGCGAAGAATTTGGGAAGCTTTGTTTCAACACGACAAGATTTATTTGCGCTAAATCTGTCTGTTCTAGATCGTTATAAGATTGGACTGAAATCGCCAATGCTTCTTCGACAGACCGAGTGCTTGGGTAATGCTGAATGACTTCTTGGCTGCGACGCAAAGCAGAAAGAGGTGCTTTTCTTTTTAAATAATAGTGAGCCACTTGCAATTCATGGCGTGACACCATTTCACGTAAATAATACATCCGTGCTTTTGCATCAGGAGCAAAGGAGCTGTTCGGGTAGCGAGAGGTAAAGTCTGCAAGTTCATTAAATGCCTTTGCCAGTTCTTTTGAGTCTCTTTCGCTTGGGTCTAAGTTTAGGTAGCGAGACATCAGGCTCTCGGCGCCTTTGTAAGTCGAAAGTGCGCGCATGTAATAGGCGTAATCGACTGAATCATGTTCCGGGTGATTTTTGATAAATCTATCAGCGGTTGCGTGGGCGGCGATGAAGTCACTGGCTTCAATTTGGGCATAAATTAAATCCAGTTCCGCGCGAGCACTGAACTCACCAAATGGGTAACGAGAGTCTAAATCTTTTAGATGTTTTATGGCGGTGGAAGGAAGGTTTTCGTCCAGTGCTTGCTGAGCTTTATCGTAATAAGTACGTTCAGGCAGGTCTGGTTCTTGTACTTGTTTGCTTGAGCAAGCAACAATGAATAAAGAAAAACTAACTATTCCAGAGAATCGGAGCAACGAGTGATGAAATCCCATGTATAATCAAAACCTTGATATGGTAGTAGATTAGCCTAAATCGGCATTTTGTAGCGTTATATTGCGAAAGATGATGAAGTGCAAGGCGCTACACGTTTTTTCACTTTCAGACTCAATGATAAAATCAATGAACTGAAAACAACAGACTTAAGTACATTGTATGGCAGAGCGCATAGTAAAAGAAGCCCAAGTTCTCGCTACACCCCTTCAAAACAGGCTAATACAGCGCGTTTCCTAGTGTCATTGCTCGTTGTTTACTGTATATATACACAGCTATTACAGTCTTAAACACCCCTTCATGGACACTTTTAGGACACTGCTTTCATTTTTACTTTGTATTTTTTTGATCTATTTATTGAATGTGAAGTGTAAAGATTATTTAATCATTCAGACAACAATAAACTAAGGACGTTAATCAATGAAAAATTTATCTCTTGTTGCTATCGCTACGCTTGGTCTTGCGGGTTGTGCCAGTGCGCCAATGGGCACGGTCACACCATTAAAAGAAGGCTACACTGCCGAGGCTACTGTACAGAATGGCGATATTAAAGCAGCTAAGAAAATAGCACTTAATACGGCAGAAGCAGAGTGTAAAAAGTACAATCGTGGCTTTTACGTCATAGAAGAATCAAAAGAAGAGGCCAACGCCTACGGTATGGATGACGGCACAACAGATGCAGCAAACATTGCGTCCACGCTCATTTTTGGTAAGAGTTCATTCAGCAAGTCGCGTACTGTATCGCTCAAGTTTGACTGTAAATAATATCAAATCTGAACATAAAAAAAGGGCTGATCATTCAGCCCTTTTTTTGTGCTTCTGCTTTTGCTATTTTCAGATGCTGGCACTTAAACCATCCATTCATTGCAAACGTTGCTACGCCGATCACGACACCGCTAACCATTGCGAAATCGTTTGTTGTCATGCCGCCGAACAGTGCCACAAATGACGACCCGTAGGCCGTTGTTGTTAGTTTGTCCATGCAATCCCTTACTCAACCATTTCTTGCACTTGCTCGCCTAATACATTACCCGCCGTTGCTGCGATTTGAGGCGGTACACCGATTGATACTAGCGCCGCTGTTGCCAGTGCTGCCACTAACCATTTCGCCGCTTTGCTTTTGAAGTACTTCATGCTGTGATTTCCTTTTTTATTTAAATGGGTTTTCGATGTCGCCGTTTTGTACGGCTGTTTTCCATCGCTGGTATTCTTCATCATTCATTGCTGTAAGTTTATGACGATAGAACACGTCGAATTTATCCGGTGTATTAGCTATGCCTGTCCATTCCCAAAAGTCCGCCGCCAGATGTGCCACACCGCCCAGAAAGTCGGCGGTAGGCTCGCCAACGATAAACGTCCCAACATCACCCGCCACGTCAATGGCATCGTCGGCGGCGTCATTTTTCACATAATCGACAGCATTACCTACAGCCTTGGCGGCTTTATAGGCGAGGTATCCACCTACCGTTAAGCCAACAGCACCAAGCCCAAGGATGATGTAAAACTGTTTATCGTTAACGACTGACATTAGGCAACGTCCCCCCAAATCTCTGAAACATAGTTTTGCGTTTCAGTTGGCGCACTGGCTAACCATTTATAGCCGTTGCTTTTCATTGCGTTGTTGACGTTGCCCATACCCCAGTTATAAGCGGCCAGTGCCGTTTCCCAGTCACCAAACTGGTTTTTAAGTTTGGTTAAGTACTTGGCGGCATAGTAGATGCTTTCTGATACGTTTAACGGATCAACATCGGGGTGCCATTTTGGGACGATCTGAGCAATACCCACCGCCCCCGCCGCGCTGGTTGTTTCACCACTGATAATGTCCCAGCGGTAGCGGCTTTCTTGGTAGAGCAAACGCGCCAACAAATAGCGAGGCATTCCGTTTTGATACTCTGCTGCCATGATGTCAGCAAGGTACGGTTGCGCCGCCGCTGGCGGTGTCCATTTTGTTCTTGTCATAAAGTACAGGGCAACACCACCGATTAAGGCCACCGCTGCCCACCCCCCTTTATTCATTAGATTGAATTGTTTCCGGTTGTGGCTCAGGAATCACCCATATACCACCCGCCGCCGCTACGTGTTCCGGCGTTGGCCGCTCGGTTTCCATGGGGATATATTCAGAGCCAAGCCCCGCCGCTTTTTTAGTGATTCCGTCAGACAAAATTTGTTGAGTTTTTTCGTTTATTTTTGAATACACTTTCATTTTTTATCAATCCTCTTTGACACATTTAATGCGCCATTTTCTTGTTGCATAATCGTTTCCGTAATCGAATTGTGCGCCGTCCGAATGGCTAGTCCCGTACCCTTGAGAACCAGTTGCAATTACGACTACCCCAGAGCTTGACCTTTCTGTTGATGCCGAAGCGAACCCACCGCCAACGCTAGAGCTATAAACTGTCAATTTTGACGGCACCCATTCATTAAGCGCGACGTTAAATGATTCGGATGTTGCGTTAAAATTTACACCCACCCCAAACGGTGACGGAACTGTATAAATAGAATCTAAGGCAATAGTTCTTTCGTCTCCTGCGCTTCCACCGTTCGGATATGCGTACTTTACGCGATCACTAGCCCATGTTTGCAGTGCCGCGGTTTTTGCTTTTTCAGCATCAAGCGCAACTTGTAATGCTGTTAATTGCTGACCTATTAAAAACGAGCCTATGTATGATGCAGACATTTAAAATTCCTCCTGTACGATGACTTCTATTTGGTCACTATCGGAAGTGTTCCAAAATTTCAAAGATGAATTGTGGAACTGTTCTAATTCAGAAATTAAACCGCCGCCACACGCCATTATTAACCCTGTGGGAGCGGTTTTATTCGCATCACTCAAACGGCACTGTGCCGTATTTAAACTCGCAGTGTATGCTTGAATAAATATCCGCTTTCGCCCCGATCTAGAAGGAATTAAAAGCGCTGTATTAGGATCGACAGTGTTCGAAGTGGTTAAAGCATTGAAAACGTCTTTTTGCACAATCTCGGGCAAGGTGGCCACATCTACCGCTGGAAGTTGTGACACTTGAACCGCTGGCATTTGTGATACCTGCACAGGTGGCAAAGATGACACAGCTACAGAGTTCATAAGGTTCACATCGACAGTAGACGCAATCCCGCTAACTTCCGTTAATTGCCCAGACGCCGCGACTTTTAATTGTCCGCGCCCCGTTAGAAACGAAAATTCACCCGCGCTGTTATCCAGATTTAACACCTTAAAATCTTTATAACCCTTCGGATTTATGAAGGTGTCTCTTACAGATAGTTGATGTAATTCCCCGTCAACTTCTATTTCTATTTCGCCCGCGCCTTTTTCATAGTGAATATATTCACCGATGGCGGTAACGTTCCAGCGTCCACCCGCTTGTAAAATTTGCGTATGTCTCACTTTTTGACCCTCGCCATAACAATCATCGACAGCACCGCCGCAACACTAACCCCGCCAACAATGTAGAGGTTTCTCTCATTGCTTTTTGCTACGAGATTTTGCCCGTCAGTTGCAACGGCTATTGCCATTTGTTGCACTCTGTCAGCATTGGCAGAGCTGGCATCATTGATCATCTTTGATGCACCGCTCCACGCTTCCCCCGTCTTACTTGCAACTAGATCCGTAGCCCCACGCCATGCGTTTGCCGTTTGATACATGGCCTTTTCCGCCATCTCTCCAGCGTGATCAACAGAGGAAAGCGCCACAATCTGGTTACTAGAAATTGCAGAACCCGCCAAACCAATCGCGGCATTGACAGAGCCATAGTCCGTACTGGTAACCGTGTTACCGTTACCCGCCACAACGTTTTGGCCTTGCACGCCCTGCAAGCTGAAGTTTGTCGTTTGGTTATTGGTCGTATTCGAACTCTTGGAGCTTGAACTCATGCGGCACCCCCTAAATCAAGGCGGTAAACTCGCTCAAGCTCAACACCAGCGATTCCATACTTTTCATAGAGCCGTTGCACAGCGGCATTTTTTGAGTGGTAACGAATGCTGTTAAACCCGTTTTGTATTGCGACGGATTGAATCGCTTCGCCTGCCTTTTTCATTCCAGAACCACCGACACAGCACACGACTAATTCGAGGCCGTGAGCAGCTTCTTCGCCACGTGTTACCACCCAAATGTTCACACCGCCGCCGAAAATGTGGTGAAGCTCAGCCGCGCCACTTTCGACGCTGGCTTTTATGATTTCTACATCATCACTACATGAACCACGCAGGTCTTTGGGCGTTGATTCAAGCCAAGGGCTTTTTACGATTTTGATCATTTGCCACCCTTCATCATGAAAATTACGCCCAACAAAACAACGCCACCAACCAACAGCGGCACCATGCTCGACGCCGCCGACGGTGCGGCACTGTAATTACCAAAGACCGTACCGCCTACGGTGTTTGTACCGCCCGTATTGGTTGCGGTTGCGCCAAAATCTGCGCTATACCCACCGCCACCGCTCATATCCATAGGATTCATAACTATTTCCCCTTCATGGCGATAACAAGAACACCTAACACCGCCACGGTGCCGCCGCCGATTCCGAGCCATTTACCGTATTTAGTCAAAAAATCGGTTTTAGCGTCGTTTACGGCAGCGGCCTGCTTCTCAGCCAACGCCACCGCAGCAACGTCGCTGTATTTCGCGGCGCTGGCGGTTGCTGACTGGATAGGCACATTTGCGGCTTGCGTCGGTTCGGGCTTAATTCGCTCTACTTCTGATTCCGTATAAGCGTCGACTAAATCGCCAACACCGTTAGAAACTTTATCCGTTAGATCATCAAGCCAGCTCATAAATTACCCCAGCGCCAGAACAACATCGGCCAGAATATCAATCGTTTGATTGTCTGCTTCATGATGTAGTTTGAAGGTGATCGAGTCATAAGCTGTGTTCATTGCGTCAGACATAAAGCCCGTACCAACAGGGTTAAAAATGAAATAACCGTCTTGCGGTGCAAGGTCGTACTCAGCCACTTGGATAAAGTCGTTTAGCTCTTTTTCGATTTCCAGATGACGAATAATATTGCCGCCTTTACGACAAATAACTTCAATCTTGGAAATGTCGCCCTTGATGAACAAAGTGCGCAGACGTGGACCACGTTGCAACTTATCAAACACCAAAACGCCTTTTGATACGTTGTTAATGGTGTGGCGCTCGAAACGACGTTCGACAGTTCGCAGACGTTGAACCAATTCAGTGCCGGACACGCCGACGACTGGCAACCCTTGAGCATCACGGCGAACTTGCACGTTAGATGTAAAAGCCGCATGAGCCACAATGTAATATTGCTCACCCGTTGCCGCTGGCAATGATGATGCAAGACGGACTCGTAATTCATGGGAATCATTCGAATGGCTTGGACGCTCTAACGAGTCTTGACCCGGTAACGTCTTGGCTTTGATGTCAGCAACATGGAAAGGAATCCAACCCGCAATCACAGCGCGTTTGTTGTGGTTTTCAATCATGATCAATTCAGACGCAGACGCGCCCATAGGCAAATCGGAACCATTTGCAAGCTCGATAGATTCGATATGTTCCGCTGGTATGTTGGTCTGAATATAGAAAGAGCGATAAACGACGTTAGGCGGTAGCGTCAAAGATAAACGCTTGCCCTTAGTCAACTCACCCGAAAACGGGCTTAATTCTTCTAAAATGGCGCGCATGGCTTAACCCCCAGTTACGACAGAAGCGAGTTTTTTACCCGTCTTACCTGTCTTGCTAATCGCATAAACTGCGGTGCCAAAAGCGACCAAGCCGACGGAAACGGAGATAACCGTTTTCCAGTCGACTGATTGCTTTACCTTGTCGATTGTTTGATTCATTTGATGTTTTCCCCTCAAGGGTTTCTGTTTAAGAGGTTCGAAAGATAGGGCAGGCGATACTATGGGCGTCAATAGCTGAAAACGTGTTTATAGTATGAATAGTATGAAATCAGATAAAAAAAGCCCTAAAAAGGGCTATCCAATGTATTTAAAAGTGACCTTTTCGAATGAGTCCTTTACTACTTTGTAGAAATTCAGCGGATCAAGCGCCCCCATAAGCTTTGGTTCAAGCATTGTTTGGCGCTTAATATATTGCTGATCATTAGCGCGTTGAATGCCAATATACGTTTCAGCGGCTTGAGTAATGAACGCTTTAGGCACTTCTTGAACTCGCTGTGTCCCCACGATCAAAACGCCGCCATATTTGCGAGCGCGACGCCACACTTTCCCCGTCCATTTCGGCATTGATTGTTTAAGTCCAACGTCAGCGGCTTCTTCAACAATCACGTCAAGTATTTTAGTTCCATCCAATGCCGCCCACACGCACATCATGAACCATTCAAACGTGGTGTCATCGTCGTCGCCATTCCAGCCGATACGGCCACCGCGAGACATAACCAATTTCAAAGCATTGATAAACGCTTGTTTGTCTGCGAAGTGCTTACAATTGTGGTCATTATCAGGATCCCAAAAGACAGCACGCTTTGACGCTTTCACTAGATTCTTAATGGCTTGAGTCTTACCACCGCCCGTAATGGCGGTGATAAATTTATGACTATTCGGCAATGAGGTATTAGGATTCTTCGCCAACTTTGCCCCCTTGTTTTTGTTCTTCTTTTTCGCTGGTTTCTTTTTGCACTTTAGTGATTGCGGCCATGTGTGAAGCACGCGCCGCCATGATTGCCGTACCCACGTACAGACCCGCTTTGATTTCTGGCTTTTCCATGAAATCATCCATCCATTCCGGCATAGCATCGCCGTATTTTTCAGCCAATGGCACCAGCGCGGCGGCGCCAGCGTCTATTTTTTCCGCTTCTACTTCGGCCGCTGGATACGTGCGAGACAACCCCCACCAAAGCATATTATTGAAGCGAGCCGCGAGGCGTTCCGCACGCTCACGATTTGCCGCGCTTTCTTCTTTTGATGGTTCGGCTTCATGTGTTGCTTCTTGCTCTGCTTCCTCTAAAAGATCGTCAAGGCTTAACCCTTCGTCCTGATCGATAGTATTCTCTTGCTCTAATAGTTCATTTTCTTGGTCTTGCATGATTTACCCCTTACTTACTTTTAATAGTTCAGACGATAGTACCGATACACCCGCGCATACTATGAAAACCCCCAACCCTAGCCACGCGCCGCCGCTGGATTTTTTAGGCTGTTTTTTTATAGTATGAACCCGCGCCACTACTGGCGTGGGCGGAATTTTTTTTCCGTCTTCTTTGGGTGTATCGATACTATTCTCGATAGTATCGATTTTAGTATCAGCCGCTTTTTCGACACTGACAGCGCCAAAAGCCGCGACATCGTTACTATCGTGATAGTATCCAACGGGCTTCATTATGCTTTTCCAGCGCTCTTGTACTGTCTTGCCAGTACGTTGATCAACACCACACGCACTACAGCGAACTTGCACAAAATCACCCTTGCGTCTGGTTTGCTCAACGTAGGCACAGCGCCCACACTCACAAACAATTTCCCCGACCACCTCCGCTTTACTTGCCATTGGCTTTCATCTCCTTCATCACTTCGACTATTTCACGCATAGCGGCGTACGCCAATCGCGTTCCTTTTTCTGCTAATTCCACTTTTCGAGACACAGAAAAAGCGCCGAGGGTTTCCATCTCCTTAATGCCTTTTCCGATTTGATCTAGTGCACGTTCTATTTTTTCGATTCGTTCCATTTTTTGCCTTCCGTTATTGATAAATACCGTTCCCGCCGGTCGCGCATTTCGCGGCCAACTCCACAAGCCACATCGCCAGCGCTGGCGGCGTATGCTCCCTTTCTGCTTTGGTGATTTCAGGACGCCAACCCAAATCCCCCTTATGTAATCTCGTTCCATCACCCCGCCGCCCTGGAGAACCGCAAATAAAAGCGGCTTCGCCCAGGAGCAAAGGCAAATCTGGAATATTCGTCGGTTCGCAACCGACGATATAAAGCAAAGTTGCTTTTTCTGCCTTATGGCCCCAACACGATTGAAAAATAGGAAGCGTCCAGCCGCCAAATTCGTCCCGCTCGCCCGGAAGCGGAAGCCCCGCCGCCGGCCACAGTGTTGATTTTTTTGGATGCTCCAAAACGCCGCCATTTTTACGCACAGCATCAACAGCAAATAGGGCGAGTTCTTTCTCGCCAGGCAATGGGTTGGCAAGTTTTCGAAATTGTCCCCAAGCCCTGCATGGTGGGTGAGCAATAACAGGACTTTTACCAGTAAACACCGTGGCGTCTCTTTCCTTGTCCCACACATCACATTCATTAATCGTTTTATAAAAGCTATCTGACCGGGCAAACAAAACTGAAACCGTCATAAATACTCCCCGCCGCCGGTCGATGGCCTCGAATAATTCGGCGGCGGGGAGTTATTGACACGAGAACTAGGGAACGGCTTCGCCGCTCCTTTAGACAAAGACCAAGCGACAGAGCCAGACACAGCCCCAACACGCTGTACAGTCCACTCATATAGACGAGTAGAAACGTATTCCGCAGTGACAGCGACCAAGCCCTTAATGCTCTGCTTAGGCTCGCCAAATTGGTTCAACTCGTTTGATTCATAGAGAGGTTTTAGCGTTTGATTTCGACCCGCGCCCATACCGCCCATAAGAACGGTATAGGTCTTCCAATCACCCGCTTTTGCGGCGTCGTAAATGTTAATGAAGGCCTTAGGAATGGAATCCTTTAAACGTCGTATTTCACGCCAGACAGTAATAGAGACAGAGCCGACAAACTGAAACTGCCTAATGCCGTGGCGACTTTTCCAAGCCTGCACACGTTCAGCGGATTGAATAAAATCTAAGTCTGTTTCGTCGTCTATGCCGATACACTCACCATCTACATTGACGCCATCTATATTTTTCGCGACGTACTTCGCTGTATAAGCCGCCGCGCCGCCTTTTGAAGGGTCTATCTTGCGAGCGTCGAACCGTCGTAATTCTGCCCCCGCTTCTTCGCCGTCCACTTTATAGGCGTGTTTTCTAAACTCGGTCAGCATGGCGCCGCTTTGCTCTGGATTAACAAATAAAATCAGGTGCCAATGTGGTGTGCCGTCGTGGTGCGGCTCGACAGTTCTCAATCCGTAATAATGAATGCCTTTATTACTGCAAGCCTTGCCGAACGCTTCCCATACGTCTTTTAAGTGGTTTTGTGCATCGCGTGGGGTAGGGCGTCCGAACGCTTCAAACTTTCCATTGCGCCAGCCTGTTTCTTTATGAATAGCGTGATATTTAGACGGACACGTTAACGTGATAAACCAACATTCGTGACCATGTTCCACAGCGAAAAATTGACAACCCTTAATGCGTGTCATCAATTCGGCTTTGCAGTGGAGCGGGTTTGACGTGCTTTTCTCGGACAATTGCGCCAGTGTGAACGTCTGCTCATATTGATTTACCGCCTCCATACTCTCCAGATAAGCGCGGTTAGCCTGTCTCTGTTTGCGGTGTCTTTGAATACCCCAACGAGAAACATAAGCCGATTCGTCGTAACAAACTTGCCCACACTCACGGCGTATATTTTCAATATTTCTATACTGCTTTTTAGCTTGTCGCTTCCACCATTCCGGTGTGAACATACGCAGAATTAACGCCTCCACTTTGTCCAAGTCGCCCCAACAATTAAAGAGAGCACCCGCAAGCGTGGCTTGAGCCTTAACGAACTCGAAAAACTCAGCATGAAGACGAACCAACTTACCTTTAGACGACATTTCAAAACGTCGGCTTTTCTCTTGCGCCCAATCGTTCAACTTGTCGCCATTTAGGTCCATTATCCACTCTTCGCAGTAATACAACCGACTCGCGGCGCCTTGAACGTAATCTAAAGCGGTGTTGATGTTTTTCTTTGATAGTCGCTTAGCTTCCTGACCCACGCACAACTTCATAGAGCCAAGGCGTGAAAGGATTTTATCCATTTCGATGCGCTTATCAGAATCACGTAGCCAGCCATTTGCAACGACATAACCCTTGGTACGGTCTAACTCGTCAAGACGCGAACGGTAAAAGTCCACGTCTTGAGGGCTTACACCGTTTAACAAATCAGAACGCCACTTTAAGCATTGCGGCGTTGGTGTGCTTTCAATCTTCATCATATTAATCAACTAACAAAAGAATGGTGAAACAAGCCATTTACGGACGATTTTTATATCGCGCTCGCTCATGTGCTTAACAGCATGGATAAAATCAAAGTCGAACATGTCTGAATTACCGAACCAAACAGAACCAAAAAAGCGCAACAAAAGACCGTCTTCCTTGCCCTTCTTAAATAATGACGCTTGGATGGATTTCATTTTTGGCATGCGCTCCGAAATATCCCAGTATTGTTTTAGCTCCGGTGCTACTTCGAGCATCTTAAAAAATCGGTCTTCGTTCTCTGCATTTACCACGGTTTTTAACTCCAAAAAAGAAGCCCATAACTTGCGGAAGTCTTCGGGCGTTTGCGATTGTTTTAATTGATATGCGACATCTTCTAGAGCGGTCATACCTCTTCAAACCCATAAACGAAGCCGCCCAATGTTTTAACACTGGTAATAACAACCAATGCCCATCGCCCCGTTTCGATTCCTCTATCTGTTTGAATTAATCGGATAACCTCGCCATTTCGAAAATATTGTTTTGCTGAAACCGTTTTTCTTGTCATATTCACATTGCGCTTATCGGTGCAAACAATCTTAATGTGACCATCTACCTCACCGAGTCCCAGTGAGTAACTAGATTCACCTTTAGTGGTATACGATGCGCTACTTGATGCACCCATCACACCACCTCGCTTTCGTTCATTTCGTCCAGTTCATCGCCACTTACTAAAAATTCCGCTTGGTGACATTCAGGGCAAACATGCCAGCCGTCTAAAAAATGATGCTCCGACTCGCTACCCGTCCAACCGCAATCAACACAAGACGATTCAATAACCGTTGCCGAATCTTCAAAAACAACCTTGGTTTTTCCGCTAGTCAACATAACCACCTCTACAATTCAGCCGCGAAGCCGACGAGAATTAAACAAACGACAAACACACCACCGAAATACACGTCATAAATATTCATAATTAATAATCCGCTGCTTGTTCTGCTTTCTTCATTTCCTTGATTACGTTCACGTAAACCAAGCCGCCTTTTACCGGTTGGTAACGAGCAATAGCGCCCGTTCTCAAGTCTTCTTTCACGGCTCGTACTGTTTTGCCGATGATTCCCGCCCATTTCTCGGCCTTCATGTACGGCGGCAAGGCTTGCGCGATTTGCACGAATGGCACACTTTCATGCGCTTTTAATTCTGCATTCATTGTTCTACACTCCAAATTAAGCACTTTTAATACCCTAATAAGCGTTTTTAATACCTTTTAAGGAATAAGCTGAGAGGTTATTTCCTTTTAGTGGATATGTAAATACCAAATAATAAATTAGCAGGCTTTTAAAATGAAAGATTCTCATGATGTTCTGGAAAGGCTTCGAAATATTCACAAAGTCGGTAACAACAAACTTCTCTCTGAGTCGCTTGGCATCAGTTACAGCACCCTTCATAACTGGAAAGAAAAGAACGCAATCCCATATAGAGAGGTGTGCAATACAGCGCTAGAGTTTGGCGTTTCCCTTGAATGGTTACTCAACGGAACGGGGGACAAATACATAGGCTCGGACACATCAAAACTATTGCCCGTTCCGCACTATGCAATACAAGCCAGCGCGGGCGGTGGCTCGCTCGTTGAAGCCGAACCAATCGAACAGCACCTAACATTGAGCCGCGAATGGTTAGCGCGGGAAGGCATCGTCAGCAAAGACCTAATAGGCATCTATGCACGTGGTGACAGCATGGAACCATCAATAACAAGCGGGGACTCTCTTCTAATTGACCGTGAATCAAATGTGATAGGAAGCGATGGCGGTATCTACGTGATTAATTACGAAGGCGAGCTGTTTGTTAAGCGAGTGCAAAAATTGCTCGATGGCCGTATCGCCGTAACCAGCGACAACAAAAATCACATGAGCATCGAAATATCTAAGCATGACCTGGAGCGCCTTAAAATTATTGGGCGTGTTGTTTGGTTCGGACGGAAAATGGTTTAGGCGTATCGCCTGGCTTTTTTCGTACTCTATCACTCAGGAAGATTTTCACGCTTTTTACCGGGGAAGACCATGAGCATCAAACAAACAAGCGAAGGCTGGAAAGTTGATTTCCGCGCTGGCGGCGCCAACGGCAAACGATACCGCAAAACATGCCGGACCAAAGCCGAGGCTGATCGATACCAAAAGTTTGTTGAAGCGCAATTAATCACGGACGGCAAACCGTGGGAACCAAGACAAAAAGACGCTCGCCGGTTATCTGATCTAATAAACCTATGGTACAAACACCACGGCCAAAATCTAACGTACAACACCAAGCGGCTAAGCAAATTACAAAATACCGCCGACGCACTAGGCGACCCAATCGCCCGCGAACTCACGCCAGCAAAATACAGCGCGTACAGAGCTGAACGCACAGAGCAAGGGCGCGCTATAAAAACAATCAACACAGAAATGACCTTTATCAATGCGGTCTACAACCAACTGCAAAAAATAAACGTCATCGACTACGCGAGCCCGCTAACATCGTTGTCTAAAATCAAAGAAAAAGAAAAGGAAATGCACTACCTAGAAAGCGGCCAGATAATCGAACTACTGGACGCGCTAAAACCCTACCCACACGCCGAACTAATCGCCCGCATTTGTTTGGAAACGGGCGCCCGTTGGGGGGAAGCCGAAACCCTAACAACAGGCAAAACCAAAAACCAGAAGGTTACTTTTACAGAAACCAAAAGCGGCAAAAACAGAACCATACCGATAAGCCCACAACTCGCCCAACGACTCGCCGGACACGCCAAAAGCGGCCAACTCTTCGAACCCAGTGCAAAACACTTTTATGCCGCGCTAGATAAAACAGCCATCAAATTACCAAAAGGCCAAAAAACGCACGTACTACGCCACACCTTTGCCAGTCATTTTATTATAAATGGTGGTAATATCCTGACATTGCAAAAAATACTAGGTCATTCAGACATCAAAATGACCCTAAAATATGCACACCTTGCACCTGACCACTTGAATGACTGTTTGACATTCAACCCGCTGAATTCGCTCGGACTGGTCTAAAAATGGACACTAATAAAATGAATGAAGAAAAAAATGTTGAAAATCAACAAGGTATAAGAATAGTAAAGGAAGCCCAAGTTCCTTTCGATTTGGGTGGTAATCGGTTTGATCAGATCGCGACGGAATTGTTTAACGACTATTCACGTTCACGTATTCAAAGCTGGATTAAAGAAGGTGCCTTGAAAGTAGATGGCCAAATCATTAAACCTAAAGAAAAGTTGTTTGGTGGTGAAGTGGTGACACTTGATATTGTTATCGAGGCTCAAGAGGACCATGAAGCGCAGGAAATGGCGCTTGATATCGTTTACGAAGACAGCTCAATTATGATTGTAAACAAACCCGCGGGTTTGGTTGTGCATCCGGCTGTTGGTAATCGTGACGGTACTTTAATGAACGCGATTCTTCACCATGCTCCTGAAACTGCGCATATACCGCGTGCAGGCATCGTACATCGGCTTGATAAAGAGACGACTGGCTTAATGGTTGTTGCTAAAACGTTAATAGCGCAGACAGATTTAGTTTCCCAGCTACAAGAGCGTAGTATGGGGCGTGAATACGAGGCTATTTCCATTGGCGTAATGACGGGTGGAGGTGTGGTGAATGAGCCAATTGGCCGCCATCCTCACAATCGTCAGAAACAAGCGGTGGAGCCTTTACATGGTAAAGATGCTGTCACGCATTATCGATTAGTTGAGCGTTTTAAAAATCATACGCATATTCGTTTGAAGCTCGAGACAGGACGTACCCATCAGATTCGTGTTCATATGGCGTTTATTCAGTATCCATTGATTGGGGACCCTCAGTATGGTGGTCGTCTGAAAATGCCAAAAGCTTGTACGCCGGAATTGCAGGGACAATTGCGTAATTTTCGTCGACAGGCATTGCATGCTAAAAGGTTGGAGCTCTCTCATCCCGTTACTGGTGAATGGATGGAGTGGGAGGTCGATTTGCCTGATGATATGAAACGATTACTGGAGGCGCTTAAAGCCGATACACTAGAATCTGATAGTAGCGACTCAGAATACTTCTAAAAATAAGGCAGCTTCGGCTGCCTTTTTACTTTCTACTGGTTTTGTTTGGAGAGATTGATGTCTTCTCATAAATCTTCTTTTATTAGGCCTAATTGGCCCGCTCCCTCTTCTGTTTGTGCTTATGTTTCTACTCGTATTGGCGGGGTCAGCTGTACACCGTTTGATGAACTAAACCTAGGTGTTCACGTGCAGGACAATCCTGAAGCAGTAATTCAAAATCGTCATTTGTTTGCGTCTTTTATCGATATGCCTGATTCGGTTGTTTGGCTAAATCAAGTGCATGGAACAGACGTTGTGAAATTGCCTTGCGACTCCTTACCTAAAAGTGCCGACGCGGCTTTTTCTGATGCTTTAAATCAAGTTTGTGCAGTATTAACAGCGGATTGCCTCCCCGTGTTTTTTTGTAATCAATCGGGCACACAAGTAGCAGTTGCTCATGCTGGTTGGCGTGGCCTATGCGCTGGTGTTTTAGAGTCGACACTGGCGCAATTTGATAATAAAAGTAGTGTCATGGCGTGGTTGGGGCCTGCGATTGGAGCGGCAGCCTTTGAGGTTGGTGGCGAAGTGAGGCAGGCGTTTATGACATTGTATCCTGAGGCGGAAGAGGCTTTTAAAGCGACGCAAGTGTCGGATAAGTGGTTGGGCGATCTTTATTTGTTAGCGAGACAGCGCTTGCATGCCGCTGGCGTTACCCAAGTTTATGGTGGTGATCATTGTACTTTTTCAGACGAGGCGAATTTTTATTCATACAGACGTGATGGTAAAACGGGGCGAATGGCCTCTGTTATTTGGATAGATAGCTAAATAATCCTCTGTTTTATTGATGGGTGTCAAAAAAATGACACTGAAGATCTTGAAAAGTCATTTTTGAGAACTATTAAGTTCTTAATCGAAATATTCCATCTTATTTTTCAAAGGATGTCAGATCATGCGTATAGATCGTTTAACCAGTAAATTGCAGTTGGCGCTTTCCGATGCTCAGTCCGTTGCCTTGGGGCAGGATCATTCTTATATCGAGTCGCTTCATTTAATGATTGCCTTGCTGGATCAGCAAGGGGGAAGTACTCGCCCTATTTTACAGCAAGCGGGCATTCCCGTTGCTAAATTTCGTGAAAGTCTAAATGAGTTGCTGTCTCGTCTTCCTAAGGTTCAGAATCATGATGGGAATGTTCAGATGTCACCTGAGCTAGGTCGGCTAATGAATTTAGCGGACAAAGAAGCACAAAAGAGAAAAGATCAGTTTATCTCTTCTGAATTGGTTTTGATGGCGATGTTCGATGGCAAAGACGATCTTGCCAAAAGCCTAAAAGCAAGTGGTGTCACGAAGGCGGATATTGCTGCTGTCATTGACAACATTCGCGGTGGCGATTCTATTAATGATCCTGATGCAGAAGAAAACCGACAAGCTTTAGATAAGTATACGGTAGATCTTACCGCAAGAGCAGCAGAGGGTAAGCTTGACCCAGTGATCGGGCGAGATGATGAAATTCGCCGTACGATACAAGTTTTGCAGCGCCGTCGTAAAAATAACCCAGTGTTAATTGGCGAGCCTGGTGTGGGTAAGACTGCGATCGTTGAGGGCTTGGCTCAACGGATTATTAACGGAGAAGTACCGGAAGGTTTGAAAAATAAGCGTGTTCTATCGCTTGATATGGCGGCTTTGATTGCAGGAGCAAAATATCGCGGAGAATTTGAGGAGCGATTGAAGGCCTTGTTGAATGAGCTTTCTAAGCAAGAAGGCCAGATCATTTTATTTATAGATGAAATTCATACCATGGTAGGAGCTGGTAAGTCAGAAGGCTCGATGGACGCCGGCAATATGCTCAAACCTGCTTTGGCAAGGGGAGAACTCCATTGTGTCGGTGCAACGACGTTGAATGAATATCGTCAATATATTGAGAAAGACGCCGCGTTGGAGCGTCGCTTCCAAAAAGTGCTAGTGGAAGAGCCGAACGTATTGGATACCATCGCTATTTTGCGGGGTTTGAAAGAGCGTTACGAAGTACACCACGGCGTTGATATTACAGATGCTGCCATCATTGCGGCGGCTAAGCTTTCTCAACGCTACATTACCGACCGTCAATTACCAGATAAAGCCATTGATTTGATTGATGAAGCCGGTAGTCGCATCCGCATGGAAATGGATTCTAAGCCCGAGGATATGGATCGTTTGGAGCGCCGCTTAATCCAGTTGAAGATTGAAAGAGAGGCGCTTAAGAAGGAAAAAGACAAAGCTTCTAAGCTGAGACTGGCAGAATTGGATAGTGAAATTGAGGATTTGCAGAAACAGTTTTCTGACTTGGAAGAAATCTGGAACGCTGAGAAAGCCGCGGTTCAGGGGGCGCAAAAGCTGAAAGAAGAATTAGAAGCGGTTCGTCATGAGATGGAAGAGGCTCGCCGTAGTGGTAATTTAGCGAAAATGTCCGAGCTTCAGTATGGTGTGATTCCAATGCTTGAGACTGAAATCGAAAAGGCCAGTCAAGTAGAGGAGAATACGGAGACGCGGTTACTGAAAAGACGCGTGACGGAAGAAGAGATTGCGACCGTTGTTTCTCGATGGACAGGCATTCCGGTCGATAAAATGCTGGAGGGGGAGCGAGATAAGTTGCTTCGTATGGAAGATGCATTGCATGAATCTGTGATGGGGCAAAATGAAGCGGTCTCAGCGGTGTCTAATGCGGTTAGACGTTCTCGATCAGGTTTGGCAGATCCTAACCGTCCTAACGGATCTTTCCTCTTCTTGGGGCCGACAGGGGTAGGTAAGACGGAGCTGTGTAAGTCTTTAGCGAAATTCTTGTTTGATACTGAGCAGGCAATGGTTCGAGTTGATATGTCTGAGTTTATGGAGAAACACTCGGTGGCTCGCTTGATTGGTGCGCCTCCAGGTTACGTTGGTTACGAAGAAGGGGGTTATTTGACTGAAGCTGTCAGACGCCGACCTTACTCTGTGTTATTGCTTGATGAAGTTGAAAAAGCACACCCAGATGTTTTTAACATTCTTTTGCAGGTTTTGGACGATGGTCGATTGACGGATGGTCAAGGCCGTACTGTGGATTTTAGAAACACGGTTATTGTTATGACATCGAATTTAGGTTCTGATTTGATTCAAGAATATAAATCAGCTGACCAGTATGAAGAAATCAAATCCAAAGTGATGGAAGTGGTAGGAATGCATTTTCGTCCAGAGTTTATTAATCGGATTGATGAAACCGTTGTGTTTCATCCTTTGATGAAATCACAGATCAAGGGGATAGCAACGGTGCAGCTGGCTCATTTAAACGAACGATTGGCGGAGATGGGTATGTCGTTAGTGTTAACCGATGCGGCCTCTAATCAGCTGGTTGAAGTTGGGTATGATCCGGTTTATGGGGCTCGACCTTTGAAGCGAGCGATACAGAAATGGATAGAGAATCCATTGGCAAATGAACTATTATCTGGTCACTTTGTTATCGGTGACCGTATTGTGGCAGACGTTGTCGAGGGTGGACTGGTTTTTGCTAAAAGCCAGTGAATAATTAGGCATAAAAAAAGCTCTAATCTTTCAAAAAAGAGTAGAGCTTTTTTATGAGTAAGGCTTAGACAATTAAATATCGAGGGTTACACCGATGAAATAACCATCGTAATCTTTATTAAGGAAATTGGTTTCTTGGTCTATTGAACGATAACCGACTTCCAAGCCAAGAACGGGTATGGGCTGGTACTGTATTTTGAACGACTGGTCAGTAATGGTGACATCATCAAATGAAGAAATACTTTTAGACTCCGCTGCCAATGTGACACCCGTGCCTGGAATCGCCAGAGAAGCGGCTAAGAAAAGCATTGGTACTGATTCGCTATCGCTAGATGCACCACTATCCATGTCTAGACTGCGAAATGTAACGCCGCCTTCAATGCTAGCCCATAATATCCCCACGCCATAATAACCAGTGAAATCTAAGTGGCTAATGTCTGTGCCAGAAGGGTCTGATTCAAAGTCCCATACATCTATACGCAGATTTGGAATTAGTGGGATAGGGTGTTGTACATCAAGACTTGCATAGGTTGCAGATCCATCGTCACCGTCAAAAATACCAGCTTCTGCGTTAGCGCCAAGAATATCGGCATTGGCAGCGCCTGCTAGCAATAGTGTTGATAGAGTAAAAGCAAACTTTGTTGATTTCATAATTAGCGTCCATATATCGAGTTGGATAAATTTTGTCTAATTATAGATTGAAGAGAAGTAAAATCCAATGAAATAAGGAAAAGGGATGACGTACTGTGAAGATTATTTACATAGATGGCTGGGGTAGAAGGATTCGAACCTACGCATGACAGGATCAAAACCTGTTGCCTTACCGCTTGGCTATACCCCAATTATTGGTTTTCTTTTCGCTGGTGGCTATGACTAGATTCGAACTAGTGACCCCATCATTATGAGTGATGTGCTCTAACCAACTGAGCTACATAGCCTAAACTGTATATTATTAACTACTAATAAAAACTATCGATGGCTGGGGTAGAAGGATTCGAACCTACGCATGACAGGATCAAAACCTGTTGCCTTACCGCTTGGCTATACCCCAATATCGAATTGTGGTGGCTATGACTAGATTCGAACTAGTGACCCCATCATTATGAGTGATGTGCTCTAACCAACTGAGCTACATAGCCTTGTCTGTTGGCTGGGGTAGAAGGATTCGAACCTACGCATGACAGGATCAAAACCTGTTGCCTTACCGCTTGGCTATACCCCAACAGACTGACACAAAAGCCGCTTACATAAAATGATCTACTGCCTCTGTGGCGCGATATTATTCATATATCCGGTTAATGGGTCAAGTGTTTTCCTAAAAATGTTTTACAATAGGTTAAACATTAAAACGAAAATGCATTACGTCACCATCTTTTACGATGTACTCTTTTCCTTCTAGGCGCCATTTACCGGCTTCTTTTGCACCACTTTCGCCCTTGTATTGGATGAAATCGTTATAGCTGACCACTTCGGCGCGAATAAAGCCTTTTTCAAAGTCTGTGTGGATCACTCCAGCAGCCTGTGGGCCGGTTGCGCCCTGTTTGACTGTCCATGCACGTACTTCTTTTACACCCGCTGTAAAGTAGGTCTGAAGGCCTAGCAATTCATAGCCTGCACGAATCACTCGATCCAGTCCTGGTTCTTCCATGCCCATTTCATCAAGGAATTCTTGCATTTCTTCTATGTCTAGCTCGGATATTTCTGCTTCAAGCTGGTTGCATATAGGAACCACCATTGCGCCTTCTGCTTCAGCAATTTCTCGTACTTGATCTAGGTATGGGTTGTTCTCAAAGCCATCTTCTGCAACGTTAGCAATGTACATGGTTGGTTTTGTGGTCAAAAGGTGAAACGCGGTCACTTCTTTCTTTTGATCGTCAGACATTTTCATGGCGCGAACGGGTAGGCCGTTCTCTAAGTGTTCCTTAATGCTTTCTAACAGTGCTTTGTGGGCAATAGCGTCTTTGTTGCCGCTTTTTGCATTTTTTGCTGTGCGAAAAATTTGTTTATCAATGGACTCGATATCCGCAAAGATCAATTCTAGATTGATCACTTCAATGTCTAGTTTTGGGTTTACATGATTCGAAACATGGATGACGTTATCATCTTCGAAGCAACGAACAACGTGGGCAATCGCGTCCGTTTCGCGAATATTGGCTAGGAATTTGTTACCAAGCCCTTCACCTTTTGATGCACCTTCTACGAGGCCTGCAATATCAACAAATTCCATTGTCGTAGCTAAAACACGCTCTGGTTTTACGATGGCTGCTAGTGCGTCTAGGCGCGGGTCGGGCATGGCAACAACGCCAGCATTTGGCTCAATTGTGCAGAATGGGAAGTTCTCTGCGCCAATGCCAGCCTTGGTTAATGCATTAAATAAAGTTGATTTACCGACGTTAGGTAACCCAACGATGCCGCAATTAAAACCCATAGTGAAATTCCTAAATAATTAAGTGGTTATGCTTTGAAGCTATGAAGTTGATTCATTACGGAATTCAGGTTGCCCTTCACTATGTCATCAACATAGCGCAATGATTCGTCAATGGTTTGTTCTGTTTTTGCGAAATCGTCAGGTGCGGCTTTTTTTAAGACGTAATTGGCGACTTGGCTTGCGTGTCCTGGATGGCCAATACCTATCCTAAGACGGCCAAATTCACGGTTGTTCGCAAGTTTAGCAATAATGTCTTTTAATCCGTTGTGACCACCATGCCCACCACCTTTTTTCAATTTAGCTGTCCCGGGTGGAATATCGAGCTCATCGTGAATAACAAGGACTTCTTCAGGGGGGATTTTATAGAACTGACAAACAGCCTGAACGGCTTTGCCGCTTAAATTCATATAGGTGGTGGGAATAAGGAGGTAGCATTCTTCACCAGCTATAGAAACTTTGCCAAATTGGCCGGAAAACTTTCTCTCGGAGCGAAGAAGGCATTGGCTCTGACGAGCCAATGCCTCAATCCACTGAGCGCCTGCATTGTGACGAGTGTTCTCGTATTCGTTGCCTGGGTTACCCAAGCCGACTAATAATCTGAAACCTGCCACAATACTGCCTTCAGTAGTCTTAACGTTTAGCTTTGCCGATACGACCGATAGGTTGGTTATGATCTTCGCCTTTCAACAAAGAAATCAATTCAACGCCTTCTGGAAGAATAACATCAGATAGATGGTAAATTTGATCAAGTTGACCTTTGATCACGTCTACTACCAATACTTCAGGCAGGTTAGCTGGTAGGCAACGAACTTCAGCCAGTTTAGATTCAACCGTCAAGCGACCACCTTGGCCTTTAACGCCTTCACTTTGTGCAGCGTTGATGAAGCTTAAAGGAACACGAGTAGTGATTGCCTTGTCTTCTTGAACGCGCTGAAGGTCCATGTGCATAACAAGGCCTGTTGCTGGGTGACGTTGTAGCGCTTTTACAAGCACTTTTTCTGCTTTACCGTCTACAGATACTTCAACTAGACCAGTTAAGAAACCTGGAGTAGAAACAGATTTAAGAATCTCGTTGTCTTTAAAAGAAACAGATTGTGGTGCAGCTTCACCACCATAGATAACCGCTGGTACTAGACCAGCGTTACGAAGGCGGCGGCTCGCACCCTTGCCTTCTTCTTTACGTGCTACGGCATTAATAGATAATGACATGGTATTTTCCTAATAATTAATCAAAGTTTGTGCCCAGAACTGCGACCCGTTCCGAGCGATAGTGTTTGGCTTAGGCCCCAAACATGGCACTGATAGACTCTTCGTTGCATACACGACGAACAGCCTCCGCCATAATGTCAGACATCGACAATTGGCGTATTTGAGGGCAATTAAGCGCCTCTTGTGTCAATGGGATGGTATCAGTCACGACCAACTCATCAAGCACGGAATTTGTAATGTTTTCAATGGCTTTGCCTGACAACACTGGATGAGTGCAGTAGGCGATTACTTTTTCAGCACCGTGATCTTTTAGTGCTTTTGCGGCGGCACACAAGGTCCCCCCAGTATCACACATGTCATCTACTAGGACGCATGTTTTTCCAGCGACATCACCAATCAAATGCATGATTTGAGCTTCGTTAGCGCGAGGGCGACGTTTGTCTATAATGGCTAAGTCTGCGTCATCAAGCAGTTTTGCGAAGGCGCGCGCTCGAACCACACCGCCTACATCTGGGGAAACAACGGTAATGTTTTCATAACCTTGGCGTTGTAAATCTTCAAGTAGTAGAGGCGTTGCGTAGACGTTATCAACAGGGATATCGAAAAATCCTTGGATTTGGTCTGCATGAAGGTCAACGGTTAATACACGGTTGATGCCAACAGCTGAAATCATATCGGCCACGACTTTCGCTGTAATAGGTACGCGGGCTGAGCGTACGCGACGATCTTGTCGGGCATAACCAAAATATGGAATAACAGCCGTCACTCGTGTGGCGGAAGCTCGACGTAGAGCGTCTGCCATGACGATCAGCTCCATTAGATTGTCATTACTAGGGGCGCAGGTGGATTGGATAATAAAAACGTCTTTTCCGCGGACATTCTCATTGATCTCGACCGTAATCTCTCCGTCACTAAACTTACCTACGGTTGCGTTTCCGATAGGTAGCCCTAGGCGACGTACCACCCTGCGAGCGAGTTCAGGGTTTGCATTACCGGTAAAAACCATCAACTTGGACACTGTGTATACCCTTTGTATTTTGTAGCGATGAAATAGACTGGCCAGGGAAGTAATTTGTTTATTTGGGGCACTTATCCCTATTTTGCTTAATCCACTGGTTTAGTGCGTCGTGAGTTGGTGATGTGTTACACCCATGACAAACCCAACTCTGCCATTTTTTTGGTGTAGACAATCTTACTCGCTCAGCGTCGCGCACATTATCGAATGCTAAAAATAGACAAGCCCCGGTCCCAGTTAACTTTGCATCGCCATGGTTTTTAAGCCATAAATACGCTTCATTCACTTCAGGATTGTGCTTTCTAACCACATCTAAACAGTCGTTATGGCCACCCAGCTTCAAGGCGTGCGATATTCTGATCGGAGGGGTGTCTCTTGTCAAATATTTATCGGTAAAGATTTGACCTGTTGAGACGTGACAATTGGGCTTAAGGAGTAAAAAATAGGGTGTATCTAATGTGACTTTTTGAAGCTTCTCTCCAACACCTTCCGCAAAGGCTGCAAAACCCATGACAAAAACGGGAACGTCCGCGCCTAATTGGACTCCCAATCCAGCCAGCTTTTCTAAAGAAAGATGACATTCCCATAGGGTGTTTAGAGCCAACAAAGTCGTGGCGGCATTGGAACTTCCTCCGCCGATTCCTCCACCCATAGGTAATTGTTTTTTTAGGATAATATCTACGCCAGCGTGAGGGTTTTGCTTGAAGGGAGTAAGCAGTTTCGCCGCTTTATAAATGAGGTTTTCTTCTGTTGGAAGTTGCTCAATAGCAGGTGAGATGATGATGTTGTTATCTCTAGTAAGCGAAAAATCAAGCGTGTCGCATAAATCGATAAATTGAAACAGTGTTTGCAGTTCGTGGTAGCCGTCTTCTCGTCGGCCAGTGATGTGTAAAAATAAATTTAATTTTGCAGGAGAAGGTAATTGCATGCTGGTTACTGAATGGTCCATTGGTTGATAATCAAGTTTACTTTAAAGGGTGGGTTAGATACTTGCATTTTTTGTGGCAAGGATAGGCCATCTATTGTTGTAAAGCTGTTGTAAGTTACCAGCCAGCCATCTTGTTCTATTTTGCTTGGCAGTTTGCTGTCTGTGTCCTTGGTGATTCGTGCGGCTGAGTGCGGATCCGCCAAGCCTCTTATCCAATAAGAAACCTGCTCTACTGGGAATTCCCAACCAAGCTCTTGTTGCAATAGTATGGCTGGGTCGTTGCCGGTTATCACAGTGTCATCATAAGCCAATGTGACAACGCCATCTTGAGATTTATCTAGCTTGGTTGCGCCTTGACCAAAAGGGCCAACAATATTAAGAGCGAAGGTTGTTGGATCTTTTTGCCAGTTAAAATTTCCAGAAACTGCGTCTTTCGGTGTGCGAATGCCAACTCGACCAGATGTTTCCCATTTTGAAATGGCGCCAACACTGGTGGGTGGTGGTGTGATTGGCCCTGTTGGTTGCGTACTACAAGCACTGATAAGTGCGGTCAAAGTAAGTAGGCAGAGGGTACGGTAGTTCATCATGGTTTATCCTGTTCTAGTTCATCTATCAACGACGGTGAAAGTCGTTTTATAGTATCAAGTAATAATGGCGTACCTGGCGATGTTTTTAAGGCCGCTTTCCATATATCTATTGCTTCTTTGTAGTGGCGTTGTTGCCAGAGAGACTCGCCGTAATGGGCTGCAATCTCGGCGTCGGGTAGAATTGACCAGGCTTTTTTTAAATAATAAGAAGACTGCTCTAACTCTCCTTTCATAAAGAACCCCCATCCTAAACTGTCAATAATAGCTGGGTCATTGTCTGCTTTCTCGTAGGCGGATTCTATGTAGTTCATTGCTTCATCAATGCGAGCGGTTCGGGTGAGCAGTGTGTAGCCAAGTGCATTGAGGTACTGTGGGTTATCTGGGTCTTTTTCGAGCAATATTTTGAGTTCGATTTCCGTTACTGTCCAGTTTCCTAACGTTTCAGCGAGTAACGCTTTTCGATAGCGCAAAACGTCGGACTCCGGTAAAGCGATTAAAGCGTGATTTAGTAATTCGTATGATAAATCGATATTCCCTTTTTCCTCATGAAGTCGGCTGATAGCAGCGACCTGCTCCGGCATATTTTCTCGTAGAGTACGCTTGAGAACCATGTCGTTTACGTCGTTTTCTTTGTCTGCGTCATAAAGCCATAACGCCATCTGGCTGGTGGCATTAGCGCGTAAAGCACCGTCCACCGTATCCATTGTTTCGATGGCTTCTGTTTTTTTGTCTAGTTGAGCAAGTGCAATGGCGGTTAAATATTGAATTTGATCTGATAAGCCCAGTTGTTTTTTGGGCAGAAGATTGGCGGTCTCAAGTGCCAGTGTTGGTTGTTCGTGCTCTAGTAAGGTACGAATGAAATTAATGCCGATTTGAAGTTTTTCGGGTGTTTCTAAGTTCGCACTTTGAAATACCGTTGCTGCGCGTTCGGGTTGCTTATTTTCGACAAGAAAGTCGATCAAAGGCGTTAGTAATCGTGCGTTTTTGGGGGCGCGTTGGGACGCTGTCTGTAATGTTTTTATAGCGTCTTCGAATCGACCAAGGTTTTTTTGACTAAAAGCCAAAATGAGGTAAAGAGCTTCGCTTTTTTCGGTGTTAGGCTGGGCTAGAAGTTGCTTGGATGCATTAATCGCGGACTGATACTTTCCTGAAAGCAATAAAAGGTGCGCGTGGCTCAGCTGTACGTATTGATCGTGTTTTGATTCAGGAGATAGCGCTGCTATCGCTTCTTCTATGGTATTAACTTGATCGCTGTCACGGACAACTTCTTCAAGGTAAAGCGGCAAAAAACGTAGCGACGTCTTGTGTCGAATTGCGTTGGTTAGCAGCGTTGTCACTTCGTCCGAACGATCTCCTTTGACGAGAACTTGCAGCTTAAGTGAGTAAGCTTGCTCCGACGTTGGGTCAACGGACAGCCATAAATTCGTACTTCTTTCTATGTATAGGCGGTTTTGTGAAACGACCCCGATGTGTGTGAGTCGTTCTATCAGTGCAAGATTTTCGGATTGGCTAGCTAGCTTATAAAAAGAGTCAAATGCTTTATTCGGACCTTCTCTTTGTAGCGTGAACTCGGCGTTGAGAAGCTCTGCAATGTTGCTATGAGATACTTTCTGTTCGAGAGGTATTTCTTTGCTCAATGGTACGATATCAGGTTGAGTCGTGTTGTAGGTGCAGGCGCTTAATAATAATGCCCCCCAAAGAATTGTAAGCAGCACCAAAAACCTTTTTGTATGAGGCTTTCTTATGTGGTTTTTGTTTATGAGGTCTAAAACAGACGACATGTGCTTTCTCGACGTTAAATTCATATAACCCTTATGGTATCGCTAGCCACTCTTTATGTCAGGCATAACTATAAACTAATCCTATTACTTTTATTGATCATATGGGGTGCGAAAAAAAGCTAATTTCTCGTATAATGTGTCTTCTTTATGTAAAGAGTCGTGTTGGAGCAATGCCTGCTCCTGTCATTACCTTAAATCTCGATCTTTGAGAAGAGCCCTGAATGCCGCTAATTACTGTAGGTGTAAATCACAAAACTGCGCCGGTTTCGATCCGTGAGCGTGTGGCGTTTGCTCCTGAAAAAATGATAGATGCCTTGTCTTCTCTTATATCTGAGAAAAAAGCCAATGAAGCCGTCATAGTGTCCACCTGTAATCGAACTGAATTGTATTGTTCAGTCGAAGATTTCAGTATGGTGGACGACGTTATTGCGTGGCTTGGAGAATATCACGGTATTGCTCTGTCGGAATTAAAGCAATATTGCTACACGCACTCTAACGATGATAGTGTGCGTCACATTATGCGGGTGGCTTCTGGATTAGATTCTTTAATTTTAGGCGAGCCTCAAATCCTCGGGCAGGTAAAGTCAGCCTACGCGGTTTCGCAAGAAGGGTCTTGTATTGGTCCTGAACTAGATTCCTTATTTCAGCGTGCTTTTTCTGTCGCTAAACGTGTCCGTACCGATACGGCCATCGGTGAGAACCCGGTGTCGATAGCGTTTGCTGCCGTGAGTTTGGCGCAACGTATTTTTGCCGACATCAGAAACAGCACCGCGTTGCTTATTGGTGCAGGGCAGACGATTGAACTGGTGGCTAGACACCTTAAAGAAAATGGAATCAAACGAATTATAGTCGCCAACCGAACCTTGGCTCGAGCCGAGGCATTGGCAAATGAGCTGAATGCGGAAGCCATTATGTTGGGCGAAATAGGCGACTACTTATCGCAAGCGGATATTGTCATTTCGTCTACGGCCAGCCAATTACCGATTATAGGGAAGGGCATGGTTGAGCGTGCTACGTCGCAGCGTCGTCATTCTCCCATGTTATTGATTGATATTGCTGTGCCTCGCGATATAGAGCCGGAAGTCGAAGAAGTAAACGATGCATACCTTTATACCGTAGATGATCTTCATTCAGTGATTGAAGAAAATGTCCGCGCAAGGCAAGATGCTGCAAAAGCGGCAGAGGAAATGATCGAAGAAGGGGTTAGTTCTTATCGACGGGTAGTCGAATCAAGAAAAGTCTCAGATCTTATCGTTACGTTCAGGAAATCTGCTGAGCTTATTAAAAATGCAGAACTGGAAAAAGCACTTAAAGGCCTTGAGAGAGGGCAGTCTCCGGAGCAGGTGCTCAATAAGCTGGCTCATGGCTTAATGAATAAACTCATTCACTCGCCGACGCGTTATTTGCGTGATGCTGGTGCAGATGCAGATCAAAATGCATTAACCATTGCCTCAAATGTATTAGGCATTTATGAAGAAAAAGATAACTAAAAAATGAAAGAATCCATAAAGTTAAAATTAGAAAGTTTGTCTGATCGCTATGATGAATTGGCTGTACTGTTGAGTGTTGCTGAAGTCATTATGAATCAGGACCTGTTTCGTTCTTATTCAAAAGAGTACGCCGAACTAGAGCCAGTGGTTAAGTGTTTTAATGAGTTTCAACAAATTGACGAAAATATTGCTGAATCCGAACTCATGATGACGGACTCAGACCCCGATATTAAAGAAATGGGTGTTGAAGAATACAAAGCAGGACAAGCGCAAAAAGAAGCGCTTCAGCTTGTGTTGCAAAAGTTACTTTTACCCAAAGACCCTAACGATTCGAGAAACGTATTTTTAGAAGTTAGAGCGGGTACTGGTGGCGATGAAGCGTCGATTTTCTCTGGCGACTTATTCCGCATGTATTCACGTTATGCAGAGACTCAGCGCTGGAAAGTTGAAATTGTCAGCGCAAGTGATGGTGAACACGGTGGTTACAAAGAAGTCATTGCGCGAATAGTAGGTGAAGGTGCTTATTCTAAACTGAAGTTTGAATCTGGTGTACATCGAGTGCAACGAGTACCCGCGACGGAATCTCAAGGACGTATTCATACCTCGGCTTGTACTGTTGCCGTAATGCCAGAAATGGACGAAGTAGACGACATTATTATCAATAAAGGGGATTTACGTATTGATACTTTCCGAGCGTCAGGCGCGGGTGGTCAGCACGTAAACAAAACAGATTCGGCAATTCGTCTTACTCACATTCCAACGGGTGTGGTGGTTGAGTGTCAGGAAGAGCGTTCTCAACATAAGAACCGTGCTAAAGCTATGTCTTTATTGGCGTCGCGTTTGTTAGCTGCAGAGCAAGATAAAGCCGCAAGCGAACAGTCTGAAGCGCGTAAATCTTTGGTTGGTAGTGGTGACCGCTCAGAACGTATTCGTACCTATAATTATCCACAAGGTCGTGTTACGGATCATCGTATTAATTTAACGCTGTATAAATTAGATGAAATTGTGACAGGTGAATTGGATGTATTGATTAATCCGCTAGTGAATGAGTTCCAAGCTGAGCAGCTTGCGGCGCTTAGCGGCGACAATTAATCCATAATTGAATACTAGGATAAGGTAATCATCGCGTATGCGTATTGATGAACTATTAAAAGGCGCTTCCGAGCGCCTTACTTTTGTCTCTGATACGGCTCAGTTAGATGCTCGGCTTTTGCTTGCGCATGTTTTGGTGGTATCGACGTCTTATTTTTATACTTGGCCTGAAAAAATAGTCAGTGACGCCGATCTTGAGCGATTCAACTTACTGTTAGCTCGTCGAGTACTTGGTGAACCAATTGCTTATTTACTGGGGCATCAGGCATTTTGGAGTTTAGACATAGAGGTGTCACCTTGTACTTTAATTCCGCGGGCCGATACGGAGCGTTTGGTAGAGGTGGCTCTATCTGTACTTGATGTCAATAAAGCGCATCGCATTCTAGATCTTGGTACTGGAACAGGCGCCATTGCGCTGGCACTCGCGACAGAACAGCCTCGTGCGAATGTAATTGGAGTGGATCTTGTTGAAGGCGCAGTAGCGTTGGCTAAGCGCAATGCCTTACGAAATCAACTTGGTAATGTGACGTTTATGCACAGTAGTTGGTTTGATGCGTTAAATGGCGCTGAAAAGTTTGATTTAATTGTCTCTAATCCACCCTATATTGACCCTAGCGATGAGCACTTGTCGAAAGGGGATGTGCGCTTTGAGCCTAAAAGTGCGTTGGTGGCGGGCAATCATGGCTTGGCAGACATTGAGCATATCATCAATGTGGCACATGGCTTTATGGTATCAAGCGCGTATTTGATGTTCGAACATGGTTATGATCAAGCGGAAGCGATTCGAGAGCGATTTAACTTGGCGGGTTTTTCTTCTGTTGAAAGTTTCCAAGATTTAGGGGGCAACGATCGCGTAACGATTGGGCAATGGATTGACTAATTAATCCGAGTATCAACTAGGTGTGTGAAGGAAGCACTAAAGCGAGTACTTCCTTCATTGTGGCCTGTGTTACTTATTTTTTTGGCTGGGCGCTTTCAGGGCGAATAAACACAGGGTTGTTTTTTGTCGATTGCTGAGGATCGTAGCGATAGCCTGCTAGATTGAACGCGTTGATTTCGTCTAACGTCTCGCAACGGTTTTCTATCAGGTATCGGGCCATCAAGCCGCGGGCTTTTTTTGCATAGAAGCTAATCACTTTGAATTGACCGTTTTTTTCGTCGAGAAAATTCGGGGTAATAAGCGGAGAGGTAATTTTTTTCTTGTTGACTGCTTTGAAATACTCATTAGAAGCCAGATTGACCAGTAATTCGCCTTCTTGAAGGTTGTCATTGATTTTATCAACAATGATGTCCCCCCAAAACTGATAGAGATTACTTCCTCTGTCGTTATTCAGTCTTGTCCCCATTTCAAGTCGGTAGGCTTGCATCAGATCAAGCGGCTTTAGTAATCCATACAAACCACTCAGAATGCGTAAGGACTCTTGGGCATAATTCATATCGCTTTCATTTAACGAATAAGCGTCTAATCCGGTATAGACATCACCCATAAAGGTGTAAATTGCTGGCCGGCTATTGAGCTGTGTGTGTGTCTTTTGCCATTCTTGATAACGAGATACATTAAGTGTGGCAAGTTTATCGCTTAACTTCATTAATGAGGCGATATCGGCCGGTGTACAAGGTTTAATTGTGTTAATGAGTTGCTGAGAGTCATCCAGCAGCTCGGGTAAGCTGAATGACTCATTGTTAGGCTTTGATGTTAGGTCCAGTGTCTTAGCTGGTGAGATTAAAAACTTCATAGTTATTCCATCTGCTTGATCATTGCGTTCCCTAAAGATTATCCATAGAGTGTCGATAAATATCCAGACAATGCTTTAATAGAGATAATTTATGAAGAATAATCTGATACCATTCCCTCAGTCTCGTCAGCCCGATAAGCAAACAAAAACCCCCTTTGCGTCTAGCAATGAACTTACTGCGCTTCGTGCGGCGTTTGATCAAGCTCGTGCTGATTGGGTAATAGAGCTTGCTGAGCTACCTGAAAATAATAAAGTGCGTTGCGGCTCAAAAAAATAATCGAATCATCCTTCATTATTTTCTTCTGGGTCGCCTATTAAGGTATAAAACCCATGTTGCTTTTTCTTGTGCGTCATTCACTTCTTTTTATGTTCGCGTTTGCCGTACTCGGCTTTTTGATTCCCTCTGCCTCGTTAGTTCTTTTTCCTTTTCTTCCTTTTGTTTTGTTTACACTGATGACATTGACGTTATTAGGTATGAAGCAAAATGAATTAATTAAGCGTTTAAGCAGTAAAGAAATATGGTTGTACGCTGTTTTGCACTCTGCTGTCTTTATGGTTGTGGTCGGTGTTATCGGCTGGTGGTTGTCTTTTGAGCAGAATCTTTTATTGGCTGTGGTTGCTGTGGCTGCGACAGGGTCATTGTTTGCGACGCCCGCTATTGTTCGTGCATTAGGTTTTGATAGTCTGCAAGCGATGGCAATGACCATTGCAACCACATTGATTTTACCGATTTCTATTTTTCTTGTTTTAGTGCTGTATCAAACGGAGCGAGTTGAGCTTGACTGGATCAGTTATTTTATTCGTTTACTTGTTTTTATATTCGGGCCTATGTTTTTTTCCTTTCTAGTTCATCGTTTCCTTCCTGAAGAATCGTTAAGTCGCTTCTTAATAAAGATATCACCTTATACAATTTTGTTAGTGTTTGCTTTTCCGTTTGGATTGGTTGGAAGCTTTCGAGTTTTGTTTGATCAAGATCCAATGATGGCATTGAAATATTTTATGATTGCTACTGGATTGTGTTGTTTGTTTTTTGCGCTGTCTTACTTTTTGTATCGAAAACAAGGTAAGGCCATTGCGCTGACGGCGGCTATTACGTCCGGAAACCGAAATGTATTGCTGACATACAGTATTGCCGGAGTACTATTAGGCCCAGCCTTTTTGCCGTTAGCGGGCGCTTTACAAATCCCTACGTATTTACTGCCTGTTTTTACTCGCTGGCTTAGCCGAATCTTACTAAAGTGATTTTAAATATTTTATTTAGACTTATTTTGGTATTCAAATAATTCTTTCTTTTACAAAGAAAGAGTGATGGGGGATACCCATACTATTTTAAGGATGATTGCACCATGCGTCACAACACACCAATTACCACTCAAGAAAAAACCTTCGAAAAAAATGAAAAATTAATTTCAACCACCGATCTAAAAGGCAATATTATTCATTGTAATGATGCCTTTGTGAAAATTAGTGGCTTTGATAAAAGTGAATTAATCGGCAGCCCTCATAATATTGTTCGACATCCAGACATGCCTCAAGATGCCTTCCAAATTATGTGGGAGACGATAAAGCAAGGTAAAGCCTGGATGGGATTGGTTAAGAATCGCTGTAAGAACGGTGATTATTATTGGGTAGATGCCTATGTGACCCCCGTTCTAGAAGTAGGAAAAGTGGTCGGCTATGAATCGGTTCGAACCGTTCCAAATCGAGAAGATGTGCTGCGGGCTGAAAAAGTATATCGGAAAATTGTGAGCGGGAAGAGGGTGTTACCCCATGCTTTTCTATCGTGGAAAATTCTATTACCTGTGGTAAGTATTGTAATGGCCATTGGAGCGGGTAGCGTCAATATATTTTACGCTGCAGGGGTGCTGGCAGCGGCAAGTTTATTAGCAAATGGTTTGTTTTGGCTAAATCACGCAACGCTGCAAGCGACATTAAAGAAGCGCCTCTCGGCGGCTTTTTTGCACCCATTAGCAGGAGTAACCTATTCAGATACCACTTTGGACATTGCCACTTTGGATGTTGGTGTGAAAAGTCTTTTATCCAGAATGGATGCGGTACTAACTCGATTTGAAGATGAATCTTTAAAGGTATCTCAGCAATCTAAGATAGGTTTGGAGCTTACTATTGAGACAACAAAAGGCATGGTGAGCCAGCAGCACGAGACTCAAGATGTTGCCGCTGCGATGCAGCAAATGACGACAACAATTAATGACGTTGCTCAGCATGTACAGATGACGGCAGACAGCGCTAAATCCTCTTTTGAGTCTGCTGAGAGCGGTCAAAAAATAGTCAAAGAAACACGCAATTCAATACGCCAGTTAAGCGACACTGTGAGCGACATTAGCGCTACCGTTCAGGAGTTAGCGGATCACTCTGAAAAAATAGCGCAAGTTGCGCAAATGATCGATCAAATTGCTGAGCAGACTAATCTTTTGGCATTAAATGCCGCAATAGAAGCCGCGCGCGCGGGTGAGTACGGACGCGGTTTTGCGGTTGTGGCGGATGAAGTTCGTCAACTGGCTCAAAGGACGCAGGGGTCTACGCAGGATATCCATAATATTATAGGGACGTTGCGAAGCGGTTCTCAAAACTCTGTGACGATTGCCAATCAAGGGAAACAAGATGCGGAAAAAGGCTTAGATAAAATCGTTGAATTGGAAAATGCGTTTGTTAACATCGTCGGTGCGGTGTCGAATATCTCTGATATGGCGATGCAAATGTCAGCCGCAGTAGAAGAACAGGCTCATGTTTCTGAAGATATTAATCGACAAGTGGTGCGTATTTCAGATTTGTCAGTAGAGAGTTCAGAAAAATCTAACTTATCGAGCGATAGCATCCGAGCGCTGCAGGATGTCGCGGATAATATGCACGAGCTAGTGGTGCGATTTAAATAAAAGCTCACTAAGCAAGCTTCAAAAAAAAACGCTGTTATGAAAATAACAGCGTTTTTTTTGATGAATTTTTGTCTGGATTGCTAAGGAAGTGGTAAGTTTTTTAATTGGTTACTCGCATGGTTTAGGTGAATCATCATCAGTTCTTGGCTTGCTTTGGTGTCACCCATTGCTTTGAGTAGACGACTCAGTTCAGCAAGGGCTTCGTTTTGTGTATCAAGTGCTAGCGCTTGTTCGTAATAGTCTCTGGCTTTCCCCCATAGCATCATCGATTGACTTAGGCGGCCACAGATGAGGTATAGATTCGCACTGGCAGGTTCTTTCTTAAGCCAGTTCTCGCTGTTGGTTAATAATTTTTTGATATTGTCTTGTTTAATGTTGCCATATTCATAAACCAGAATATCAGACCATTTCTGATTCAAACTATGGCGAATAAAACTTTCTGCTTTGGCGTCGTCACCAAAATGAATGAGTGTTTGAGCGTACAGCTGTCTCATTCTGTCATCTTGAGAAAGTGTATCCAATTTATTCCATAGGCTCTCTACTTCAGCAACCAATTCTTTTTTGTTTTGTCCAAGTTTATTGCGAAACTTGATTTTATCGAGTAAGGCTAAAAAAGCATTACGTTCTAGCTCGAGCATGTTGTCGTCGTCAAATATGCCGTCTTTTTTAAGGGTTGGTGTGAGCGTAAGTAAGGCATCCCAATCTTTTAGTTGTGTGTAAACCGTGACCAGCATTTTTAATACTTGCTTATGCTTTGGCTTTAGTTTCTGAAGGCGTAAAAGAGAGGCTAAAGCGCCTTCATAATGCTGTTGTTTTATTTGTATTTGGCTTTGAGCAAAGCCAATGGCGAATTCTGCTTCTGGTGTTGATTTATGAGCGGAACGTAGTAGCGCTTTTGAGCGCTCATGTTCGTCTTGTTCGCTGGCAGCATACGCAGCGCTAATGTAATTGATCAACGGATAAGGGACTTTTTCGGCGCTGTTGGTCAGCAGTTTTTCTGCTTTATTCCAGTTGCCTCCGACGAGCTCCAACATTCCTCTGATGGTGTTTCGAGAGGCTCTTTTTTGCGCTAGATTCCCCGTTACTTTTGCCAAAGAATTACTGGGGCTGAGCGCAATAAACAAAATGCGTTTTATCCAACTCAATACAAATAAAGCGACGACCATGGCGGTAGCCAAAACCCATAAGCTGGTTTCAATAGTGACGCCGTTATAAGCCAATAAAACATAACCGCTGTCTTGGCGCATCAGTAATCCTAAAACGCCACCAACGGCCATCATGATAACAAGTAAAAAGAGGAGTTTTCTCATAGGTCATCTCCCGAACTTGTTTGAGGTGCGTCGAGGTTTTCTTCTTCCGCTGGTGATTGCTCTGTGGTGCTAGTGACCGTTGCGATTGGGGTGTTTTCACCACGATTTGTCCACTCTTTCATTAAGGATTTCATCGCTATCAATGACTCTCTAGGCAGCGGCAAGTCTGGCGATGGATTCAACTGTTGCAAGGTAGTTAGGCTCGCCAAAAATGAAATAACGCGATTTGATTGCGTTTCAAAATGCGCCGTCGTGGCATTTGCAACACGAGATAGAGCCGTTTGATAGATAACAGGCTCGCCTTTAATTAGTGCGACTTGCGCTATTTCTAGTTGAAGCTGAAGACCGGTAATGAGTTCTTGGTATTCTGCTGGAGGTAACAAGGCTTTGATTGGTTTGTGGTTGTAGTTGATCACAATCAAAGATCTAAGTGATTGCCAGAAACTCTCTAGTGCCGATGTCAGCTGATTTGTTGTGCTAGTTGTTGGTTTTGCTGTTGTGTTGGCTTGCCATTCTTTTGATGGTTCCCTTTGTGGGAGGGTTTGCACACTATCGTATAAAGCGTTTAACTTTAGGTAAGCGCCTTCTAAGTCAAATGGACTAATGGACTTTAACGCTTGAATGTCTTTGGCAAGCGCCTTGCGTGTCGTAAACACGATGGGGTCTTCTAATTCGTTCAGAATGTCATCAGCGTTACTAAGCAGCGTGGCGGCACCGATGTTGTCAGATTCAAGCAATAAGCGCTGATTAGCAAGGCGAATGAGGTATTCAGCTTCAGCAAGCTTCCAATCTTCTTTAGTGGTACTGCTGAGTCGATTAATTTTTGATTCAAGCGATAACAGTTTTTCACTTTGTTGGGATTGATGTGCGAGAAGCTGATCTTTTTGCGTTTGAATGGTTTGTTCTGACTGTTTAACTTGCTCAATCAGCTGGTTGAGCTGAGATTGGTTTAGCATGCTAGCATTGATTTTTTTGTCAATATTCGCTTGTTGAATAGCGACTTGTTTAATATCTTGGTTCACTGTGCTTTGTGTACTTTGAAAATAAAGCCAGCCACTTGTTACGATGGCAATGGCAGAAAGTCCAAATGAAACAGAGACAAACAGTTTTGTTGTTGATGGTGTAGTCTGGGTAGGCTGTTTTTTAGATTGATCGGGGCGGCTTTCTGCATGATTAGTTGCAGTAGAAGCTGCTTCGATAGCATCGTCTGAATGTCGCTCTTGTTTATTATTCTCTGTCATTCTATTTTCCTGTGTGAAATTCAGTCGCTTTGATCAAGCTGTTATCGTCAGCGCCATTTGCGCACGAGGCATTAATCCAACCCATTTCTTTTGCTTGCTGGTTCACTCTAATACTAGGGGTAAGTATAGGGAGTGTTTTCCATTCTGGTTTATGTTGTGTCACGTAATCTGAAAGGTTGTCTAGGCTTTCGCCACTGGTTACCCATATTAAATTGATATCGGGTAACATAAAGAAAGTTTGAGCGGAATAGTCGGGTTTTTTCCTTTCATAGAGTGAAAGGTAGCTGATTTTTGCGCCTCTTTCTTCCAATTTCTTACCTAATTCTGGCCGTCCGCCCAGTCCTCGAACAATCAGTATTTTTTGATTGGTCATTTTCGCGGGCTTTAACCAATCGAGTAATGCTTCTGTCGTGTGTCCAGGGTTGGATAAAGCGGGGACACCTTCATCCTGTAACGCTTGTGTGGTGCCTTGGCCTATCCCAATCCAATGAATACCGACGGGTAACATTGGCCAGCAAGCGTCTAACCAGTCACAGGCCAGCCGAGCGGCATTTTTGCTTACAAATATAACGTAGTCGAAGGTGTCGATATTAAACACTTGTGAGCGAATGGCATCTCTTTGTTTTGAGTCTTTTATTGGTGAAATTTCAAGCATTGGTAACGCAACGGCACTCCAACCGTGATCGCAAATGCGCTCACAGCTAAGGTCATTTTCCGGTTCGGGTCGAGTGATTAAAATACGACAGTCTTGCACCAATATTTCGCCTGTTTTATTTGTATAAAGCGTCAAGAATGACATCGGCGCCGCGAGCAAGTAACTCGTCAGCCAATTGAACGCCAAGGGATTTAGCATCGTCTTTATGGCCACGAATGTCACCTTCAATGATGTTTTTTCCATCAGGGCTGCCTACTAAGCCTCTTAACCAAAGGGTGTCGTCTGTTAATATCGCAAAACAAGCGATAGGTGCTTGGCAGCCACCATTAAGGCGTTCATTGACAGCGCGTTCAGCGGTGACTCGGATCGCTGTCTCTTCATGCTGTAATGGTGCGAGTAACTCAATCATTTGTACGTCATCTGAGCGACATTCTATACCCATTGCACCTTGTCCACCTGCGGGTAAGCTAGTTTCGGCAGGGATTCTTTGTCGAATTCGATCTTGCATCTCTAAGCGAACTAATCCCGCGGTCGCAAGAATAACGGCGTCGTATTCGCCATCGTCCATTTTTCTTAAGCGCGTGTTTACGTTGCCGCGTAGATCTTTGATGATTAAATCGGGGCGCTGCATTTTTAATTGGCACGAACGGCGCAAACTTGAAGTGCCGACAATCGCGCCATTTGGAAGTGTGTCGAGTGAGTCAAAACGATTAGAAACAAAGGCATCACTTGGGTCTTCACGTTCACAAATGACGGCCAATCCCAAGCCTGCTGGAAAGGCCATTGGGACGTCTTTCATTGAGTGCACCGCAATGTCAGCTCTGCCTTCGATAAGAGCCGCTTCTAATTCTTTAACAAACAGCCCTTTACCGCCTATTTTAGAAAGCGGTGAGTCTAAAATCTGATCGCCTTTTGTTGTCATGCCAAGCAGTTCAACGGTCATATCTGGGTAGAGCGTTTCAAGTTGCGCTTTGACATTATTGGCTTGCCAAAGGGCTAATTTACTTTCTCTGGTTGCGATCACAATTTTATCTTTCACTTCATCTCCTAATGAGTTGTGGGCGGACAAATACCTTTACATCTTGTGCCGTAATGATACTCGCTAAGCAAGAGTCCGTCATCTTTCAATGCTTTATAAGTCGAGGCGCTTAATGTACTCTTGGCAGCTGTTTGAATTTGTGTGGGAACCAACCGAATGACTGATACTACTAAAACCACTAACCAGCAATGGGGTGGTCGTTTTTCTGAGCCTGTGGATGCTTTTGTCGCGCGTTTTACCGCGTCAGTTGAGTTTGATCAGCGTATGGCAAAACAGGATATTCAAGGGTCAATTGCCCATGGCAAAATGCTTGCTAGCATTGGCGTGTTGACCGAAGAAGAACGTGATCAGATTATTCAGGGTTTGACTGAAATCGAGGGTGAAATCGCCCGTGGTGAGTTTAAATGGTCGATTGAGTTAGAAGATGTTCATATGAACATCGAAGCGCGATTGACTCAAAAAATTGGTATTTCTGGTAAGAAACTTCATACCGGCCGTTCTCGTAACGATCAAGTAGCAACGGACATTCGCCTTTACTTGCGCGACGAGGTGGATTTTCTTCTTGAGGAAGTGACGCGCCTACAACAAGGTATTTTGAGTTTGGCTGAAAAAGAAGCCAATACCATTATGCCAGGCTTTACGCATCTGCAAACGGCTCAACCAGTGACATTTGGCCATCATTTAATGGCATGGTACGAAATGATGCAGCGTGACTATGAACGCTTAGTGGATTGTCGTAAGCGCATTAATATTTTACCACTTGGTGCTGCTGCACTTGCAGGAACAACCTACCCAATTGATCGCCATATGACGGCAGAGTTATTGGGTTTTGAGCGTCCAACTTATAACTCTTTGGATTCGGTAAGTGACCGAGATTTTGCTATTGAGTTTACAGCGACTGCTTCTATCATCATGATGCACATGTCTCGTTGGGCTGAAGAGATGGTGATGTGGGTGTCGGCTCAATTTAACTTTATCTACCTACCAGATCGCTTTTGTACTGGTTCATCTATTATGCCGCAGAAGAAAAATCCCGATGTTCCTGAATTGGTACGTGGTAAAACGGGACGAGTGTACGGCCATTTGATGGGGTTGTTAACGTTGATGAAATCGCAATGTTTGGCTTACAACAAAGACAACCAAGAAGACAAAGAGCCTTTGTTTGATACGGTAGATACGTTAAAAGGGTCATTGCGTGCTTTCGCAGACATGATTCCTGCTATCGAATCTCGTAAAGAGCATATGTACGAAGCGGCGCGTCGAGGGTTTTCTACCGCGACGGATTTAGCTGACTATCTGGTCCGCCATGGTGTTGCTTTTCGTGATGCGCACGAAGTAGTTGGTAAAGCGGTTGGCTATGGTGTGAAGGAAGGTAAGGATTTATCTGAAATGACACTAGGAGAGCTTCAATCTTTCGGTAGTATGATCGAAGCGGATGTGTTCGATGTTTTGACATTAGAAGGGTCGGTTGCGGCGCGTAACCATATTGGCGGTACTGCACCGGCTCAAGTGCTGAAAGCGGTAGAACGAGCTAAAGCGGAATTAAATGCTCGTTTAGCGTGATAACTTTAGTGTGATGCTTTCTTGCGTAAAAAACGGCGATTAATTTGCCGTTTTTTTTCACCTAAAATGTAATGGGCTAACGGCTAACGGCTAACGGCTAACGGCTAACGGCTAACGGCTAACGGCTAACGGCTAACGGCTAACGGCCAATGGAGAATGGCGATTCTGGGCCCAGCAGTGTACTGGGTGTTATATTTAGCTCAAAGTGGAATGACTTAGTTTGTCCACTGCAGCCTGCAAATACGATGACCCATGCCTCTTTGCTTCCTGGCTCTGGAAGGCGCCAGCAAACCCCTTTGATATTGACATAGCGTGTTCCATCTGAATCTTTCGTGATCGGATAACTTATCTCTTTGACTTGTCCTTTTAGGTATTCTTGTTGAGCATTTTTTGACACTGCAATTTTATCCCTTAGCTCTTCCGAAAAAACACCTTCGAGTGCGTCATCACTTGAATCTGGTGATAAGGATATTTTTGACAGATCGAGTAAGTCTGGCTTGTCCGTATTCAGAAGTTTCTCATTGAGGTTTGATGCTTCAACTTCGTGCCCAAATAGGTTTTCTGATGTGGTTTTAGTGTCTAGAGTGCTGCTGCTTTCATTGGGGAGTGCATTGGTGGGGAGGGCATTTTGGTTGAATGAACTTGAGTCTAATGTATTTGGTTCTAATGTATTTTGGAGTAGTTGATTGAGCTCGATTATATCAGCGTCGACTGTGTTGGTTTTTTCGCTTAATTGTTTTCCGTTTAGCGCTTCAGGTGGCGTGCTTGGTTGTTCAATTTCTTGAGTTAGGCTTTCTATAGAGGGCGCTTCTTTTTCTTCTTTTTCGTTAAATACAGCCACTTGCTCTGGCTCTTCCGCAGCCTTCTGCATCGTTGGCAATAAAAACAACTCGAAATTGGACGCAGGTGGGGTTATATCGAACCAATGTTGGTTTTCTGATACTTCAATAATCAGTATATGTATGAATATGGCGCAAAAAAGTGCAGCCGCCCATGGGGCAATTTTGCTTTTCATAATGTCACTTAAGTGTTTCGTTTTGCTGAAAATGTTGATGCTCTAATCCAAGTCGTGTGGAAGCCTATATAGCTTGTGGCAACTATAGCAAATTCAAGCCAGTGGACATTGCTATTCTAGGTAAAGAATTCTAACGAAAGAATATCCATGTAATTGACTCGCTAGGGTTGGGAAACGAACAGGCTGCAAGGTATACTGTCTCAATCAAAAATAGAAGAGATAAGACGATGTTTAAGTTGTTTTCAGTGTGTGTTTTGGCTGTTTTTCTGACGGCTTGCGGGAATAAAGGTGCACTTTATTTACCGGATAATAATGCTGCTGCTATACAACAAGAATCGTCTTTATAGCTGAGGATTCCCTTTTGGATTTTTTTAATTATTCTAATCAGACTCTGCATGCAGAGGATGTGGCTTTATCAGATATTGCTAATCAATACGGTACACCTTGTTACGTTTATTCTCGTGCGACTCTAGAGCGTCATTACAACGCTTATGCTGATGCTTTTGCATCGCATCCAACGCGAATTTGTTATGCGGTAAAAGCGTGCTCTAACATTGCAATTTTAAATGTTTTAGCTCGTTTAGGCGCAGGATTTGATATTGTTTCTTTGGGTGAGTTAGAGCGAGTCCTAAAAGCGGGAGGTGATTCTGAAAAGGTTATGTTTTCCGGTTTAGGTAAACAAGCTGTCGAGATGCGTCGTGCTTTGGAAGTAGGGATTCACTGTTTCAATGTTGAGTCTGAAGCAGAATTGTATCGCTTAGATCAAGTGGCCGAAGAAATGGGCAAAGTAGCGCCAGTATCCTTACGGGTTAATCCGGATGTAGATGCTAAAACACACCCCTACATTTCAACTGGCTTGAAAGAAAATAAGTTTGGTATTGATATTAAGGATGCTGTTCGTATCTATCAAATTGCCCATAGTCTGCCTAATTTGAATGTAATGGGAGTAGATTGCCACATAGGTTCGCAATTGACTGAACTTAAGCCTTTCCTAGATACGTTTGATCGTTTGATTGGCTTGGTAGATCAGCTTTCCGAAAAAGGTATTAAAATCAAACATCTTGATCTAGGTGGCGGTTTAGGGGTTCGTTATCGTGATGAAGTGCCACCGGAACCTGCAGAATATGCAAAGCTTTTACTGGATAAAGTAAAAGGTATGGATTTGGAGTTAGCATTTGAACCAGGTCGTTCGATTGCAGCAAATGCAGGTGTTTTACTGACTCAGGTTGAGTTTTTAAAATGCAATCCGCATAAAAACTTCGCCATCATTGATGGGGCGATGAACGATCTTATTCGTCCTGCTTTGTATGGTGCTTGGATGAATATAGTGCCAGTATCCTTGCTACCGACGCCGGAAGGTAAACGTGCTTATGATTTAGTCGGACCGATTTGTGAAACAGGTGATTTTTTAGGCAAAGATCGTGAACTTGATATTCAGGCGGGTGATCTTTTGGCGGTTCGTTCGGCTGGTGCTTATGGTTTTACTATGTCCTCAAATTACAACAGTCGTAACCGAGCGGCGGAAGTCATGGTTGACGGTGATAAAACGTATTTGATTCGTGCCCGTGAAACGATTGAGCATCAGTTAGCTGGTGAGCAAATTCTACCAGACTAAGGAGTTCGTCGTGTTGTTAAAATTTACCAAAATGCATGGTTTGGGCAATGATTTTGTTGTTGTTGACGCGGTGTCTCGTAAAGTGTTTTTTAATAAGCAGCAAATTGAACGATTGAGCGACCGAAACTGGGGAATTGGTTTTGATCAACTTTTAGTGGTTGAACCGCCTTCACACCCAGATATGGATTTTCGTTATCGAATTTATAACTCTGACGGCTGTGAAGTCGAGCATTGTGGGAACGGTGCACGCTGTTTTGCTAAATTTGTACTTGATAGAGAATTAACGAATAAGCGTATTATTAATGTTGAAACAAAGTGCGGAGCTATCCAATTACGTGTGCTAGATGATGGGTTGGTCACGGTGGACATGGGATCGCCAAGCTTTGAGCCAAAAGATTTACCATTTATAGCTGACCCTAGCGAAGGTCTCTATAGCATTACCGCTGGAGAAAATGATTATTTTATGACGCCAGTGTCGGTGGGTAACCCCCATGCGGTTATTAAAGTGGATCAGCTGACTGATGAGCTAGTTGCAACGGTTGGTGAACTTATTGAATGTCATGAACGTTTCCCTAAAAACGTGAATGTTGGCTTTATGCAAGTGATTAATTCATCAGAGGTTAACTTGCGTGTCTACGAACGTGGTGTCGGTGAAACTCAGGCTTGTGGAACGGGTGCGTGTGCGGCTGTTGTGGCAGGCATTAAACAGGGCTGGTTGTCACCTAGCGTGACGGCACATTTGCGCGGTGGTGATTTGCATATCGAATGGCAGGGTGAAGATCAGCCAATTTTTATGACTGGACCTGCTGAGAAAGTGTTTGAAGGTCAAATTTACCTATAGAGGAATTATGAGAGAAGAGGAAGTAATTCAATATTTGTCAAAAACGCCGGATTTCTTTAGTAGGCATTCTGATTTGTTGGAGAGTCTGACACTTCCTCATCCTATTAATGGGAAGGTGGTCTCATTACTTGAATACCAAGTGAATTTATTAAGACAGTCTACAGCGGATTATAAAGGGCAGTTTGAGCGTCTTGTCGAAGTGGCTCGTGAAAACGAATCTACAATGCAAAAGAGTCGTCGTTTAGTATTGGCGGGGCTTATGTGCGGTTCTTTGGATGACCTTGCGGTTGTTGTGGATGACATGGTAAGAGATGACTTTGAAATATCTCATCATGCTTTTGTTTTGTACGGTGAATTTCCAGACAGTGCGGTTAGAAGTCATTTACTGGTGGATGACGACGTGTTTTTGTCTCATGCGGCAGGCTTTGTTGATTGTTTTTGTGGTGTCCTGCCTGCAAATGAAATGCGTTTTCTCTTTTCTGATGATATTGATTCGATTCGTTCCGTTGCGGTTCTTCCTCTTCTTTCACGTGAAGGTGGAGAAATTAAAAAATGCGGTGTTTTGGTTTTGGGAGCTGAAAGTGAGTCGGCGTTCAATAAAGACAAAGGCGCCATGTTTCTTCAATATATTGCCGATCTATTGAGTGCAATTTTATTGAGGCTACTGCCGTGAGTGTCCTTATCACCTTTGACTTAGACAATACATTGTGGGATGTCGCGCCTGTTATTATGCGTGCGGAATATGCCATGGAGTCTTGGTTTGAAGAGCGTTTTCCTGGTTTTTCACAACAGTACTCTTTGTCTGCCCGAGAAGCGTTAAAGCAAAAAGTATTAGCTGAAAATCCAGCAATGTCCCCAAATTTAACGGCTTTGCGTCTGTCAATTTATAGGTTGGCGCTAAAGCAGTTTGGTTTACCTTCTGAAGAAGCAAATTTGGTTGCGGAAGCAGCATTGGCCCATTTTTGTGAATGGCGTCAGAAAGTAGATCTTTATCCCCATGTAGTCGATGTGTTGGAGGAGTTACATCAGGATTACTCTTTAGCAGTCATAACGAATGGTAATGCCGATGTGTATCACCCTTATGTCGGGCTAGGTCAGTATTTTGATTTTGCGGTTCGAGCAGATCAGGTTGGTATTGCAAAACCTTCGGTTGATCTATTTTCTTTTGCCGCCAAAACTGCGGGCGTGGATTTAACTCAACTTATTCATATAGGTGATCATCCGATAGATGATGTGTTTGGAGCATCCAATGCAGGGGCAAGAAGTGTTTGGTTTAATCGCCATGGTGCGCAGCGCTGGGGGGATGAATGGGGAGGGCGTTCAAATGCAGAAGTGCATTCTTTACTTGAGCTTCCAACGGTTATTCGTTCCTTGATGTTATAGCATTCTGCTATTGGCTTAATTGGAGATAACACATTTTTACCCTAATCATTTAGTGGTATACTGGATCATATTCATTGGTTAAAACATAGATTTTGAGGAACTTATTATGAGTGAAAATACAATCCAAATCACAGATGCTCAATTTGCAGAAGAAGTGCTGAATTCAGACATCCCAGTTATTGTTGATTTTTGGGCTCCATGGTGCGGACCATGTAAGATGATTGCGCCAGTTTTGGAAGATATCGCTGCTGAATACGCGGGTAAAGTAAAAGTTGTAAAGCTTAATGTTGATGAAAATCAAGAGACAGCTCCGAAATACAATGTTCGTGGTATTCCTACTTTGCTTATCGTTAAAGGTGGTGAAGTGGTTGCCACTAAAGTAGGTGCAGTATCTAAATCTCAACTAGTAGAGTTTGTTAACGGCGCTATCTAATTTGAAATTGTGTCGTGATTTGAAAAAAGCAGCCGATTGGCTGCTTTTTTTTGTCTTCTTGTTGCTTAGTTTTTAAGAGAGGCAAGTTTTTGTGCAAATGAAGGTGAGTGAGAGTTGGATAATGTGGTGACAACTTGTTTTGCATAAGGTAGATATTTCTTCAAATCGTCTTTAGGCATGGGGTCGTCATTTGGTAGTCTGACGGTTACTGGGTTTTTATGCGTGCCATTTATTCTGAATTCATAATGCAGGTGAGGGCCTGTTGCCCAGCCAGTTTGTCCCACATAGGCAATTATTCTGCCTTGCTGCACCTTTACGCCACGCTTGGTGCCTCTCGCAAAACCTCTTAAGTGAGCATACAGTGTTTGGTAGCCTCGTCCGTGATCGATAATAACAACATTGCCATAACCATTTTGTTTTCCTGCGAAGGAAATTCTCCCATCGCCAGCCGCTTTGACTGGTGTTCCGCTGGCCGCCGCGTAATCCACTCCTCGGTGAGGTCTACTGGTTTTGAAGATTGGATGTAATCTGTTGGGGTTGAATTTAGATGAAATTCTAGTGAAATCCACAGGTGTCCGGATGAAAGCCTTGCGCATAGCCATACCGTCAGGAGTGTAGTAATTGGCACCTTTTCCTGTTTTATATCTAATGGCTTGATAAGTTCGGCCATTATTAATGAATTGGGCGGCGATAATATTGCCGTGTCCAATTTTTTCGCCATCAAGGAATTTTTCCTCGTATAGCATACTTAGACTGTCGCCTTTACGTATGTCCAAAGCGAAGTCAATATCCCAGCCGAAAATATTGGCAAGTTCAATTAAGAGCGCTTGCTCAATACCAGATCTTAACCCGTCAACAAACAGTGAGTTATTTATTTCGGCTTCTTTATAGGTTTGAACGATTTCTGGTGTTCTAGATGTATCCGTTCTGCTGAATTCATTGTCATTACGTTCAAAGGTGACGCTATCTAAGCGGTTTAAAATAAGTGTCAGTCGGGTGAGCTCACCAGAAGCTTCATTGGTGGTGAAGTTTAGCTTTTGCCCTGGTCTCATCTGTAATAATGTTTTTTGTTTTTTATCGGCCAGAGACACTTTGTATATATCTTGTGCTGATATGCCTTTATTAGATAGCACCTTGGAGAGTGAGTCGCCGGACTTAACCTCGGCTGTTTGTTCCTTAAATGTCGGTGGGCTGTTCTTTTTTACTAAGGCGTCCGGTGTTGAAATATCGTAAGTAGGATTTATGTTGTTGGTAAAAAATGAAGTCGATGTCGCCGTGTTAGTTGAAGGTGTGAGCTTCTGCAAGTCATTAAGCATCAGCTTAGACTGGTCTATTACCTCAAAGTTTGCTTCGAGGGATATGAGGCTATTGTCGATTGTTTCCTCGTCTGGCAGGGCTAAAAGCACTACGGCGAGGAGCACACTTACAGCTGAAATTAGCAGTAAATGCTTTGTTGGTAATAGTTTGATCAAAATGCGTACCCAAAAATCTTTAATAAAGCCTTATAATCCTACCAACATTACTTTTATAATTGAATGCTTAAGTACGATAAACTAACTAGGATATGGATCAAAATAATGACTGTCAGCAGTAAAGACCTTTTAAATGACTTGCAAGCTCGCGGACTTATCGCCCAAATGACGGCCGAAGATGAGCTGAGAAGACATCTAGATGGCGGAAGTCGTACTCTTTATTGTGGCTTTGATCCTACAGCAGATAGTCTGCATATTGGTAGCTTAGTGCCATTGTTGATGCTTAAGCGCTTTCAATTAGCGGGCCATAAACCATTGGCGTTAGTTGGAGGTGCGACTGGTTTGATTGGTGACCCAAGTTTTAAGGCGGTTGAACGTAAATTAAATGGCCCTGAAGTGGTTGCTGAGTGGGTAGAGAAGCTGCGGGCGCAAGTTAGTCAATTTATCGAATTTAATAATGAGGCAAATAGTGCTGAGGTTGTTAATAACTATGACTGGACGAAAGACCTTAGTATTCTAGATTTTTTACGTGATGTCGGTAAGCACTTTTCTATAAATGCCATGATCCAAAAAGAATCGGTGAAGCAGCGTATCAACCGCGAAGGTGAAGGGATATCGTTTACCGAGTTTACTTACATGATTCTGCAGTCTTATGATTTTGCAGAGCTGAATAGAAGACATAATTGCACACTACAGATTGGTGGCAGTGATCAGTGGGGGAATATCACTGGTGGAACCGATTTGACTCGTCGACAAAACGGTAATCAAGCCTTTGGTTTGACGATGCCTTTGGTGACTAAGTCAGATGGTACGAAGTTTGGTAAAACGGAAACGGGTACGATTTGGTTGGATTCGAGTAAAACCAGTCAATATGCCTTTTACCAGTTCTGGCTAAACTCTGCTGATGCGGATGCCTATAAGTTCTTAAAATACTTTACATTTTTGTCAGTAGAAGAAATTGACGCTATTGAAAAACAAGACAAGGAAGGTGGTGGTAAACCACAAGGTCAATCTATCTTGGCGCGTGAGGTTACTAAGCTTGTTCATGGTGATGACGGTCTTCAAGCAGCAGAGCGTATAACTCAAGCTTTGTTTAGTGGTGATGTCGATTCATTGAGTGAGCAGGATTTAGCTCAAATACAACAAGATGGATTGCCGAGTAGTTCGTTGTCTGGAATTGATCTGTCTTCAGTGCCATTAACCTCTTTGATGGCGGATTCAGGTCTGGCTGCGAGCGGGAAGCAAGTTAAGGATGCGCTGCAGCGAAATTCAGTATTCGTAAATGGAGTGGCGAAAGGACTTGATGACAACATGAGTGCTGCGGATATTTTTAAATCTGAGAATGGCTATTACGGCAAATACTTCCTTGTTAAGTTAGGTAAGAAAAAACACCATTTGTTTGTCCTATAATTACATTATAGTCATCATGAAGTTTAGTGAATAATAGAAAAGGCGCTTAGGCGCCTTTTCTATTATTTGTAATGAGTATGAAACAAAAGTAAAAAACTTTAAAAAAGGGCTTGCGCTAAAAGATTCAGGCTGTATTATACGCCTCCACTGACACGGACAACGACGCAAACAACAGTTTGTCACTTACCTGGTAAGAACGTTGAGACGAAGATCAGATCGCTCTTTAAAATAGATAATCAGATAATTTGTGTGGGCGCTCGCTAGAGGCTTCAGAAGATCATCGCAGACCGGCTTGCCGAGATGTAGTTGATCAAAAA
>Ga0163216_100535_pt1 | contig 55194 bp, 54 predicted proteins | sample SynspAceP_FD_167610 | JGI IMG/M metagenome (GOLD analysis project Ga0163216, IMG submission 167610) | Saline lake microbial communities from Ace Lake in Antarctica - Synechococcus sp. Ace-P (Illumina Assembly) | ecosystem: Environmental > Aquatic > Non-marine Saline and Alkaline > Saline ...
TGGTCGTCGCTTGCTTGTGAAGATGAATCAGCATGGCAGCACCCCGTTCTGAATGTCCCTCAGAACCGATCTTGCCATGAAAAATGCAAATCGCCGAGGGTCAATGTGATCGTCCGGGATGGAACAGATACTATGCTCGGTGGCGAGGGCGACGATATCATCTCGGCTGGCAACAACGATGACCAGGTTTGGGGCGGCGAAGGTGTGGATGATGTTGGTGGCGGTGACGGTGACGACATCGTTGTGGGGGGGGAGTTGCAGTCCGGTGCAGGATTGTATCCGTTTGTCGATGATACACGCGGTGATACGGTTTATGGCGGCGAAGGCCAAGATACACTCTATTTTGGTCGCGGTGATCTTGCGATTGGCGCCGAAGACGCGGATACCTTTATCGTATCAGATGAAGGGACCGAGGGCGCTGAGCCCACTCGCATCTTCGACTTCAATTTCGACGAAGGCGACCGGCTTGAGATATTCTATGATCCAGCCAAGTATGTCGGTATGCCCGAAGTGACCTTCACAACAACGGGCCTCGCTTCGACAATCGAGGTTCTTCTGGATGGAAATCCAGTGGTCTTTCTCGACAAGAATGGCGAGAATGTTGGTGGACCTGCGGATGTTCAATTGAACGCGGTCAGCTAGCACTTAGCGCTGAAAAGACACTTGGGGGCTGTGGTCAGTATCGACTGTGGCCCCTTGGTCGTTTGAGGCCTCTGACCCTGATTCAGCCCCGAGCCAAACCGAATCATTCTGTGCCTCGATTTGATCTGCGTTTCACCCTCAGAAACAATCCCAGCCCAGCGCCCAACACTGTTTACCAAAACCCGCCTAACTATGTCAAAATTAAGCAAAAAATAGGAAAAAGCTGCCTCATTCAGCTGTATTCGTTAACCTTTGGATAACTGGGAATCCGCACCAAGGAGAACGATCATGTTGGGTATCGCAAGTTTGATGGCACTACTGTTTGCTGGAACGGCACTTTCGGCTGTTTTGCCAACGGGCGCACCCGACGAGGACGACATTGATCTGTCCGCTCCACCGGAGCCGGATAACCCGCTCGACGATGATCTGAGCCTTCTGAACGAAATTCGCGGATCGACGGGCGATGACGACGATCTGTTTGGTACCGCGCAAGGCGACTACATCAACGGTCGCCAAGGCGATGACGTGATCCGAGGCCGTGCGGGCGACGACTATCTGACCGGCAAGGAAGGCGACGACTTCATGACGGGCAATGAGGGCCGCGACGTGATGTACGGCAATCCCGGTGACGACAAGATGAGCGGCGGCGCGGGCAACGACATTATGATCGGCGGCGACGGCAATGACTTCATGAACGGCAATGTCGGCTCGGACTATGTGTCGGGCGAGTCTGGTGAAGACGACGTGGACGGCGGCGAAGGCAACGACATCGTGCTGGGTGGATCCAGCAATGACATCGTGCGCGGCGGTGCTGGTAATGACGAGGTCTACGGCGAAAGCGGTGCGGACCGGGTTTACGGCTATGCGGGCGATGACAAAGTGTCGGGCGGCATGGGGCGTGACCTGCTGGCAGGCGGTGACGGCAACGACCTGCTCGACGGTGGCAGTGGTAATGACCGACTGCTGGGTGGCGACGGAGATGACGTTATTTCCGGTGGCCTGGGCAAGGACAATATCTCGGGCGGTGACGGCGATGATCTGGCCTACGGCGGCGATAACAATGACCGTGTTGCGGGGGGTGACGGCGATGACGTCCTGTTCGGCGGCGACGGCAAGGACTTCCTGTCGGGTGGCGACGGTGCAGATGCGCTGTTTGGTGGCCTTGGCCAAGACGACATGCGCGGCGACGAGGGCGATGATACGCTGGTGGGTCTGTGGACCGACCGCGTGGCAGGCGAGCCGTTCCGCGATATCGACGATGCCGACAAGCTGTATGGTGGCGACGGTGACGACACGCTGATCATGGGCTGCGACGACATTGGCTTTGGCGGTGAAGGAAACGACACCTTCGTGTCTGGTGATTATGCGGGCGGTTTCCCGGCGGTCATTCAGGATTACACGCCGGGCGAGGACTTGATCAAACTGTTCTACCAAGAGCCGACGCTGCCGACCGTTGATCTGGTGCTGATAGGTGGCAACACCGAGATCAGCATGGACGGCCAACTGGTCGCCATCGTGAAGGGGATCGAACTGGACGGGTCCGAGCTAGAGTTTGAAGGTTATGCGGACACCATTCCGCTGCCTGCTGCCCCAGTCGCCCCTCCGACCTTTGCCGATGCTGTGATCCCGGCGTCTTAAAGCCCTCGGGCTTCCCAAATAATGACACATAGGCCCGCCAGATCGGGCCTATCAAACCCGCTACCCCCTGTTCCCGAATGCGTCGTAAGGATTTTGTCTGATGTTGCTGACTGCTGGTGCCATTGTCGCATTTCTGTTTGGGGGGCTATCGGTCTCCATGCTGCTGCCCACGGGCGTTGACGGCGAGGATGACGCGGTTGAGGACACCCCGCCTGAGGTGCCCGAGCCGGATTCGCTGAACGATCTTAGCCTGCTCGACGAGATTGACGTCGTGGGCGAGGACACTGTGACGGGCAACGCCAATGCCAACCTGATGCGCGGCGATGATGATGACAACTCCATCCGGTCTTTCGGGGGTGATGACGTGGTGTTCGGCGATTCCAATGACGACCAGATCGATCTTGGACGGGGCGAAGATGTGGCCTTCGGGCAGGCAGGAAACGACAGCATTTATGGCGGCGATGATGCCGACCTGATCCGAGGCAATCGGGGGAGTGATTTGCTGGTTGGCGAAGACGGTAAAGACTATCTGATCGGCGGTCCGGGCGATGACACTCTTCGCGGTGGTCAGGGTTCCGATGTGCTTGTCGGCAATGACGGCAATGACCGTCTGTTTGGTGGCAATGCGGGCGACATGCTCTATGGGCAAGATGGCGCAGATACGCTATACGGCCACCAAGGCGATGACCAATTGTTTGGCGGATCGCAGAAAGATAGTCTCTTTGGCGGCGATGGGAACGATCTGCTGGCTGGCGGGCGCTGGGCCGACGAGTTGGACGGCGAAGGCGGCGATGACATCCTGCTCGGTGAGGCTGGGTCCGATACGCTGACCGGTGGTGGCGGTGACGACTTGCTCTTTGGTGGCGCTGGTGAGGACGATTTTGATCCCGGGCGCGGCGATGATTTCGTCGGCGCGGTTGAGCTGGCCAATATTGGCGGCACCATCGTCGACACCGATGCAGGCGACACGATCTTTCTGAGCCACGGCGAGAACATGGCCGCGATCGGCCATAACGATGATGTGGTGATCGAGGGCGGCGACAACACGCTGCTGATCGGTGATTTCATTCAGCCGGGCGAGGGCGAGTTGCCGCCCGTGGTTGAAGGCTTCGGGATTGGCGTGAACGCGCTCGTGTTCCTCTACGACCAATCCGACGCTCTGCCGGCGCTTAGCTTTGCCTATAATGAAGACCTCGACGAGACCGAGGTTCTGAGCAACGGCGCGCCTGTGCTGGTGCTGATTGGCGGCGATTTCACCGACGCTGACATCGCGCCGATTGCTTACGACCCTGCGCTGGTGGCCGAGAACGGCATCGCGACAGTTCTGGAACAACTGCAAAATGAGACGGCTGTGGACGGCTAACGGACCACATACAGACCCAAACCCTCGGACGCAGAATGCGAGACCAGAGGGACATTCAAACGATCATGTCTGGGGGGACATTAAATGCTTACTGGATCAATTCTTCTCGGCCTGCTGGTTGCAGGCGCAAGCGTGAGTTTTCTGCTGCCGGACGCAGCAGACGATTCCGATACCTATAACGAGGAAGGGCCACCTGCGCCCGAGCCTGACATCCTCGATGATCTGTCGCTGCTCAACAAGATCAGCGCCGATGGCACGCAAGCTGGCACGGGTGGTGGTGACTTCATTCAAGGTGGCGACAACGACGATCTGATCCGCGCCGGTGGTGCGGATGATGTCGTGTTTGGCGGCGAAGGCGATGACACGATCTTCGGAAACGGGCAGGCCGATGTGCTGCGCGGGAACGAGGGCGATGACGTGCTCGACGGCAATGGCGGCGACGACTATTTGCGTGGCGACTCCGGCAATGACGTTCTGCGCGGCAGGTTTGGCGACGACTACCTCGGCGGTGGGCCGGGCGCTGACCGTTTGTTCGGCGGCGAGGGCAACGATGTTCTGATCGGACGCTCGGACCAAGATCTGTTGCAGGGCGAGGAAGGCAATGACCGCCTCTACGGCAACAACGGCAAGGACTTCATTGGTGGCGGCCAAGGTTATGACATTCTGTATGGCGGGGATCAGAAAGACGATCTGAACGGCGGGCGCGGGAATGACGAGATGTTCGGCGGCTCATGGGCTGACCGGATGCATGGCGGTCGCGGTGATGACGTGATGTTCGGCGAGAACGGGCAAGACCTGTTGATCGGTGCGAGCGGCGACGACTTCCTGAGCGGTGGTCTGGGTGAGGACGTGCTGCGTCCGGGCACGGGGGATAACATCGTTGATGCGATCAATCTTGCCTTTGTGGACGTAGAGGGCGAGCAGGTCTTGCGTGATATCGATGCTGGCGACGAGATCGAGCTGGAAGACGGCGGCGACAACATCGTCTATGTCGGTCAGAACGATGTTGTGATCATCGAGGGTGGCGAGAACCAGATCGTCTCAGGCGACTATGTCCAGAGGACGGCAGGCGAAAACTTACCTCGGGTCGAGGGTTTCGATCCTGAGAACGACTGGCTTGGGTATTACTTCTTGCAAGAGGAAGAGTTTGTGTTCCCGAGTGCGACCATATCTTACGTCGAGTCCTCTAACTTATCGGTGCTCTTGATCAACGGTGCGCCCGTGATGGAGTTGGCTGGCGGTGACTTCCGCGGCATCGTCGATATCGGGTTGCTGCCGTATGACCCTTCCGAGTTGCTTGCGGAGTTTGAGGCGACGCAGGCGGGTGACGATGACGAAGGCGTTGTTGGCATACCGCCAATTCCAGCACCAACCGCAGGCGCTACCGCGTAGGTGGCACGAGGTTAATCCCAAGCCTCGGGCTGCTGGGTGTAGGCGATATAGAGCGGGTGTTTCGGGTGCCCCTCTTTCGTCAAGCCCAGATGATGCAACGGCAAGGTGGTGGCGCGCAACAGCGCTTCCACCTGCGCCCCCCGGCCCAGATGCGCGCCATGCGTCCCCCACGCGCAGATGATCCGGTTCGCCCAAGCGGCACCGTCCAAAATGGTGGTGTCGTTTTCAGGTCCAACAGGAACCGCCGCAGCGCGCATTTTGCGCGGATCGGTATCGCGCCACGCAAAGATATTGGTCACGCGAAAGCCGCCAAACCCCAGCGCCCGGGATCGTCGCTCGCACCGCTCGACCGTGGGGTCATTCTGGACTTCCGTGGCGGTGGACGGGTTCAGCATCACGAACAATGCACGCTCGCCCGGTCCCCATTCGCGGGTCAAGGCGTAGCGGTAGCGTTCGCAATCTGAATAGAGCGCGACAGACGCCGCATCGCCCTTGGTATGATGCCGCTCGATCACCGGCCTAGCGGTTGAACACCCGTGCGGGGTGCAATTCGCCCGCGCGGTAGATGCCCACGGCGATGGCTTGACCGTTCAGCGAGGCCCAAGCCTCGTCCCCGTATTCTGCGTCCGACGTGATCACCATGCCCGGATTGCCGTTGCGCAGTTTGGCGGCAGCGGCCTCCGTGCAGCGCAGTTCCGGCAGATCAGTCAGGCCTGCCTCAAGCGGCAGCAACATCTCGTCAAGCTCCGGTGATTTAGCGAGTTCTTCTACCCGCGCGAGGGTCACGGCATCTTCCAATTCGAACGGTCCAGACCAGACGCGGCGCAAGGACAGCACATGCCCTTTGCAGCCAAGTGTGTCGCCTAGATCGCGCGCAATGGACCGCACATAGCCGCCTTTGCCGCAGACCATTTCCAACACCACGGTGTCGGCATCGACCCGTTCGATCATCTCAAGGCTTTCAACCAGCAGAGGACGCGCGGCGATCTCCATTTCCTCGCCATCGCGGGCGCGTTTATAGGCGCGCTCGCCGTCGATCTTAACGGCCGAGAACTGCGGCGGCACTTGCATGATGTCGCCCGTGAAGGCGGGCAGGGCGGCGGTGATCTCGGCATCCGACGGGCGCGTATCAGAGGTGGCGATCACTTCACCCTCGGCATCATCGGTGTTCGTCGCTGCCCCCAGCCGAATGGTGAAGCGGTAGGCTTTTGTGGCGTCGGTGATATACGGAACCGTCTTCGTGGCCTCGCCCAAGGCAATCGCAAGGATCCCTGTGGCTTCTGGGTCCAGCGTGCCTGCATGGCCCGCCTTTTGCGCATCAAACGCCCAACGCACTTTGTTAACAACTGCGGTCGAGGTCAGCCCGGCGGGCTTATCAACGACCAACCAACCGGATACGGCCCGGCCCTTCTTACGACGCGCCAAGGCTATTTCTCCAGATCGCGGCGCACTTCGGCGCTGTTGAGCAGGCGGTTGGTCTCGTCCATCCGGTCAAAGGTCTCGTCGATGGCAAAGCGCACTTCGGGGGCGAATTTCAGCGTCAGCACCTTGGACACTGCGCGGCGCACCTCGTGGCGGCTGTCGCGCAAGGCCTGCAACGCGACATCGGCGTTCTTGCCGCCCAAGGGCAGGATGTAGGCTGTGGCCAATTTCAGGTCGGTGGACATGCGCACCTCGCCTACGGTGATCGACATGGCGGCCAGATCGGCGTTGTGAATATCGCCGCGCATCAACAGGTCCGACAAGGTGCGCCGGATCAGTTCGCCCACGCGCAGCTGGCGTTGGCTGGGCGGTTTGCCAGCGGAATTTGCTTTTGCGGCCATCGAGACACTCCTTATCAAGCGCCCGATCTAAGCGCTTGGGCCGTGCGGTGCAACGGGGCTTTGCCAAGCGGGCAGACGCGCGGTAACACAAGGCCGCACCGAACCAAGGATCACACCCATGTCGCAGCTTCCCGGAATAGTTATCACAGGCGCGTCGGGCCGCATGGGCCAGATGCTGATCGAGACAGTGCGCGCCAGCGACAAAGCGCGATTGGTGGCCGTGACCGAACGTTCGGGCCATGCGTGGGTTGGCCAAGACCTCGGGGTTGCCTTGGGCGGCGCGGCGATGGGCGTTATGGTCACCGATGACCCGCTTGAGGCTTTTGCCACCGCCCAAGCAGTCATCGATTTCACCAGCCCCGAAGCCACGCTCGCCCATGCAGAGCTGACCGCCCAAGCCCGCGCCGTGCATGTGATCGGCACGACCGGGTTCAGCGCTGAGCAGTTGGAATATTTCGAGCACGCAGGTCGCCACGCCGTCATCGTGCGCGCGGGTAATATGAGCCTTGGGGTCAATCTGCTGACGGGCCTGACAAAGCGCGTTGCCGCTGCCTTGGGTGAAGAGTTCGATATCGAGGTGGTCGAGGCGCATCACCGCCACAAGGTCGATGCGCCGTCGGGCACCGCCTTAATGCTGGGCGAGGCCGCTGCCGAGGGGCGCGGCGTGACCTTGGCCGATGTGCGCGACAGTGGGCGTGATGGCATCACCGGGGCGCGCAAGACGGGCGATATTGGCTTTTCAGCCATTCGCGGTGGCGATGTGGTGGGCGAGCATGACGTGATTTTCGCAGGTGCGGGCGAACGGATCGTGCTGCGCCATCTGGCCACGGATCGTGCAATCTTCGCGCGCGGCGCTCTGCGGGCGGCCCTTTGGGGGCAGGATCAAAAGCCGGGTGAGTATGACATGATGGATGTGCTTGGGCTTAGCTAGGCGCGCTAAACAAGCAATCCGTTCAGCATCAGGTCGATATGCCCGGCCATGTAGTGGTCGATATCCAAAGGCTCGAACGCATCAAAGGTCGTCGACCAGATCGCGGCCATGATGCAAGGCGACATTAGAAGTTGCGGGTTCGTGGTCATCGGACCTTCCCGAAACTCGCCTCGATCCAAGCCGCGCTGCATGACCTTCCTTATCAAGGCCATCGCCTGCTTGATGGAGCTTTCGTAATAGAGCTTGCGCAATTCCGGGAACTGCTGGCCCTCGCCGATAATGATCCGCATGAGGTAACGCGTGTCTGACAACACAAGTGTGCTGTAGGCGTGGGTAATGATCTGGCGCAGCAAATCCTCAGAGGGGCCTTCATAGGCCTCCACCATGGCCTCTACATCGCCGATCACGGACGAGACCTCTTTGCGAATGACCGCCTCGAACAGATCCTGCTTGGTGTCAAAATACAGATAGACCGTGCCCTTGGCGATCCCAGCGCGCTTAGCGACCTCGTCAAGCTTGGTGCCTGCATAGCCATGCTCGATAAAGCTGGCGAAGGCGGCCACGACGATCTCGGCAGGGCGCGCGGTTTTGCGGCGTCTGCGCACGGGCGGTTTTGCGGTGTGTGAAAGTGGCATCATCCCCTCCGTGGATACGGATGCAGCAAATTAAGACGGCGTGCCAATCATCCAGTGTGGCGCTGCCCTCGTATTACTTCCAAACTACGCGCCACCGCATTGTTTTGCAATTCGCGGGAACGGTGTGTCAGGCAACGCTTTAACAGAAGGACTGTTCGCACTTGATTTACTGACCCGAGGGTCATAAAGCGGGACAGACCTGAGAGGATTTATCAAATGGCACGGCTTTGGGTGTGGGCGAAGGATGCGTTTTGGCTGGTATTGGCCGTCGCATTGGTCGGGGCAGGGTTCTGGGGTTTCCGGTATCTTGGCGAGATTAAGCCAGAGGTCGTCGCCCAAGCGGTGGAGCGTCCTGTGGTGTTGGTCGATACCGCGATGCCTGTTCTGTTTGGCGATCCGGTGCCCCTGCGCGGCGAAGGCTTCATCCAACCGTTCCGCGAGGTAGCTCTGGCGACAGAAACATCCGGGCGTATCGAGGGTATTCACCCGGCGCTAGAGCAGCGCGGACGGTTTACCGCAGGCGAGGTTTTGATCCGTCTTGATGATGCGTCTGCTACAGCAGCGCTTGCGCAGACCGATGCCAATATCGCGTCGACCGAGGCGCGGCTTGATCTGGTGGAAACGCAGCTTGCGCGGGCAGAGACGCTGCAATCGCGCGGCGTGATCGCCCAAGACCAGCTCGACCAGTTGCAAACACAAAAGACGGAACTGAACGCCAGCCTCACCGCTTTGCGCGCTGGGCGGCGCAGCGGCGAAATCGCGCTGGAGCGCACTGAGATTCGCGCGCCTTTTGATGGGGCTGTGCTGACGTCTGTTGCTGAATTGGGCGCAGTGGCCAGCCCCGGCCAAGCGCTCGCCACGCTTTATTCTGTCGATCAACTAGAAGTCACCGTGCCCGTGCGCCAAGCCGAAGCGGCCTTGATCCCCGGTCTGTTTGACGGGGCAGGCGGGTCGGCCAGTGTCGAGGCTGATTTTGCAGGTCGCACCTACCAGTGGGACGCAACCATCGCGCGGGTCGACAATGCGCTCGATACCCGGACGCGCACACTGAATGTAACGCTGCGGCTGGAAGATAAGCCCGGCACGCAAGTCTCGGGCGGGGCTGCGGCCTCTGGCGCGCCGCCTGCACTGATAAACGCGTTTGCGCGCGTGACCATTGACGGGATTAAGGACGCGAGCCTCTATGCGATCCCCTCCACCGCCTACCGCGACGGAGATACGCTTTGGCTTTATATCGACGGTGAATTGGTCGTGGTGGACGCCGAGCGTATCCATGTCGACGGCGAGCGCAGTTTTGTGCGTCTGGCCGCATTGCCGGAGGGGGCTGAGATTGTGACCTCAAGCCTTGATACAGCGTTTGCGGGCATGAAAGTGCGCCGGACGGAATCTGAAGCGCGCCGCGCTGATGTGGCGGAGTAGGCTCAGATGAACGCGATGCTCAAATGGATGGCCGAACACCCGGTTGCTGGCAACCTGACCATGGTGCTCGTGCTCATGGTTGGTTTGCTGAGTGCGGTGGCGCTGCCGCAAAAGACCTTCCCAGACTTTACACTGGATGTGATCGACGTGCGCGTCACCTATCCCGGTGCGTCCCCGTCCGAGATCGAGCAGTCGATCATCCGGCCCATCGAAGATCAGTTGTCGGGCATCGATGGTGTGGATTCGATCACTGCGACAGCGCGCGAAGGGGCGGCTTCGGTCGCACTGACGTTGCAATTGGGCGAAGACATTGCGGCCAAGCTAGATGACATAAAGGCCGAGGTGGACCGCATAGCCGTGTTCCCCGAGGACGCGGAAGAACCCTCTGTCGCGCAACGCACAAACCGCACCCGCGTGCTTGAGATCACGATCAGCGGTGACGCGCCCGAGGCCGTGCTGAAAGCACAGGCCGAGCGGCTGGCCGACGAGTTGGTGCTGCTGCCCGAGATCAGTTTTGTCGACACCGCCAACACACGCGATTACGAGATTTCCATCGAGATCGACCGCGACGCGCTGAAGGCCTACGGGCTGACACTGCAACAGGTGGCCAATATCGTGGCGGCAAACTCGCTAGAGTTGCCAAGTGGACAGATCGAGACTGCGACGCTGACGATCCCGCTGCGCACCGTTGGGCGGAACTACAATCGCGTTGATTTTGAGAACATCGTGATCTTGACCAATGACGCGGGCGGCAAGGTGCTGCTGCGCGACGTGGCCACTGTGATCGACGGGTTCGAGGACGCTGATATTGCCACGCAATTCGGCGATGCGCCCGCTGTGACGGTCAACGTGTTCCGCATTGGCGACGAGCAGGTTTTGGACGTTGTTGCCGCCACCAAAGCGCATCTTGCTGCCAGCTATGAAGCGAGCCTGCCGCCGGGTCTAGAAGTGACCGTGTGGCAGAACGATGCCGAGGAGCTGCAAAATCGCATCGATCTTCTGGTCAAGAATGCGGTTGTTGGCCTTGCCCTCGTGATCTTGTGTCTGACGCTGTTTCTGGATTTCCGGCTGGCCTTCTGGTCGGCCATGGGCATCGCGGTCAGCTTTGCGGGGTCTTTCGCGATCATGGGCATGATGGGCATGTCCATCAACATGATCTCGCTGTTCGGGTTCATCCTCGCCATCGGGATCGTGGTCGATAATGCCATCGTGATCAGCGAGAAAATCTATACCGAGGGGGAATCCGGCAAGACCCCGATGCAAGCCGCCGTGCAAGGCGTTCAACGGGTCGCTGTGCCGGTGATCTTCTCAGCGCTTACAACCATAGTGGCCTTCACGCCGTTGCTGCAATTGCCCGGCGTTTTGGGTAAGTTCCTCGGTGATATTCCAACGGTCGTGATCATCGTGTTGACCCTGTCGCTGCTGCAAGCGCTGCTCGTTCTTCCGCGCAACCTGTCGCGTCTGGATGTATCGCCCAGCTACCGTCCGGTATTGCCGCTGCGTATCCTTGGGGTCGTGCGCAAAGGTATCGACGCGGGCCTGCAATGGTTCATCCGTAAACCGCTGCACGGGCTTCTCGAATTTGTGACGCGCCGCTGGTTGGTGCCGATTGGGGCAACGATTGGCATGATGATCATCACCGTGGCGATCATGGTGCATGGGTATGTGCGGTTTGAGTTTTTCCCCTCCATCGACGGGGCGTTCATCACCGCCAATATTGAGATGAACGACGGCACTGCATTTGATCGCACCCAAACGGTTGCCGACGAAGTGCGCCGTGCGGGTGTGCGCGCGGGCGAGCGGATTGCCGCAACCCTGCCCGAAGACAGCGCGCCGGTGATCGAGAACACCAACGTTGTGGTCGGTGTGGCCGCTGGTGGCGGTGGTCCGTTTGGCGATAGTGCGGGCTCAGGCGGCACAGTTGCGAACGTGGTGATCAAGGTCACCGATGCCGAGTTGCGGTCGTGGCCTGCGGCCGAGTTTGAGGCCCTGTGGCGCGAAGAAATCGGCGCGATTGCCGGGATGAAAACGCTGGTGGTATCGGCGTCGCTGTTTGGCGCGGGCGATCCGATTGCCATCGAGATGTCGCTGCCAGACAATCAAAATATCGCCTCCATCGTCGAGCAGGTCGAGGACGGCTTGCGCGGTATTCCGGGGGTCTTTGGCATCCGCGACGATCTCAGCGCTGGGCGGCTGGAATATACGCTGGCCTTGCGCGAGGACGCACGCGTTTTCGGTGTATCGCTTGCCGATCTGGCCCAGCAAATGCGCGCCGGGTTCTTCGGGATCGAGGCCACCCGCGTGCAGCGCGGCGCCGATGATGTGCGGGTGTTCGTGCGTTTGCCTCAAGATCAGCGCGACAGTCTTTCTGATCTGCTCGATACCGAAATCCGCACCTCGGCGGGTGATTTGATCCCGCTATCGACGGTGGCTGAAATCCGCGAGGCGCGCTCGCCCACCGAAATCCTGCGCCGAGACGGGCGTAAGATCACCACGATCACGGCGGATGTGGACACCTCGGTCATTACAGGCGGCGAGGCCAACGCGATCATCACCACCGACATTCTGCCACGCTTGCAGGCAGAGAATCCCGGTCTGATCATCGAATTTGGTGGCGAGCAGGCCGAACAAGGCGATGCGGCAGGCGCGCTGGGCACAGCGTCCGGCATTGCGCTGTTTGTGATCTTTGCACTGCTGGCGCTGGTCTTCCGCAGCTACGTCCAACCCATCGTGGTGATGACGGCGATCCCGCTGGGCCTTATGGGCGCGGTCGCGGGCCACCTGATCATGGACATCTCGCTGGGTCTGTTGTCGATCTTCGGCATCATCGGCTTGGCCGGAGTTGTGATCAACAACTCGCTCGTGATGCTCGATTTGTATAACGAGTATCTGGCCAAGGGCTACGAGGTCCGCCGCGCCGTGATTGAGGGCACGAAAGACCGATTCCGTCCGATCTTGCTGACCTCGCTGACCACCTTCCTAGGGGTGTTCCCGCTGATCATGGAGACCTCGCTTCAGGCGCAGTTCTTGATCCCGCTGGCCGTGTCGATTGGTTTTGGGGTCTTGTTTGGCACCGTTATCATTATCTTCACGGTGCCTGCGGTATTCATGGCCCAGTGGCGCGCCGCGAACCTAATGCGGCGGATCTTCGGGGCGGAACCTTTGGGGCTGGTGGATACCAGTGACGCGGCTCCGGTCGTGGTTGCCTCTTCGGTGCTGGATCGCAGGGTTGAAGTGCCAGATGTGCCAATGCGCGCTGCGGAATAATTGGGCAATGGGCGAAGGCTGGATGATCCGAAGTGGTCTAATTGGCGTATAGCTTACGACCGCCAACCGGAGCTTGACCCAATGAGCCGTTTTCTTGCCGCCCTTTCGATTGCTGTGCTTGGCTTTGCAACTGCGCCGCGTGCTGAGGCTCAGACCTCGGTGACCGACCAGCGTAGTTTTCTAGAGATCGTGAATGGCCGCACCCTCGTGCTGACCCGCCCGTTCATCGCGCGGCCCATCGCGCTGCAAGTCCAACGCAATGGCAACCTGACGGGCGAGGCGCGCGGATACGAGTTGACTGGCTTCTGGCGCTGGGAAGGCGAGCGCTTTTGCCGCCAGATGGATTGGGGTGGGTTCAACGTGGCTTATAGCTGCCAAGTTGTAACGCAAAACGGCAATACATTGAAGTTCGTGTCCGACACGGGCCTGTTCCGCACCGCGTATTTTGAGCTGCGTTAGAACCGCCGCTCAGAAATCAATCGCAATGCCCTTCTTCTCCCAATCGCCGTAGCGCACGGCCTCGGGGCCTTTTCTGCCGCCGAGCTCTGTCGGCAAGTCAACGGGCTTTGCATTGGCTTGGCGGGTCTCGGCTTCTTCCAGCGCCCGGCGCGCCACGTCCGATAATGTTGCGCGGCGTGCGGCTTCCTCGGGGGACAATGGGGTCTTGTCTGACATTGGCACCGGGCCTCCTGACTTGAACGTGGCGTGAACCTGATATAGCGCACTGGCCTTCGACAACACCCCGCGCGACGATTTTGCGCGCAGGAAGGGCCCCGCGATGACCGATCCCCGAAGCTTCGATAAACTTGGCCTTGCTGCGCGCCGTGCGGCCTTGGCGCTGTCAACGGGTGTGCGCGAGCATGGACAGACCTTGGGCGAGCAATTGGCCGAAGCCGACGGTCCGCTCAGCGGGCTGGAGCCGGAAGATCGCGCCCGTGCGCAACGCCTCGCAGGCGAGTTGTTCCGCCACCGCGCGCGCGCCGACAAGTTGATGGACGCGCATTTGACCAAGCCGCCTGCCGTGGCCGTGCGCGATATCCTGCGGCTCGCTGTGATTGAGTTGTGCGTCGACAAGGCCGCCGCGCACGGTGTTGTCGATGCCGCCGTCACGCTTACGCGGATGCGCCAACGCCACGCCGGATCGGCGGGGTTGGTCAACGCCGTGCTGCGCAAGATCGTGGATGAGGATATGGACAAGTGGGAGGGTCTGCCCGTGCCGCGCCTGCCCGCACCACTTCGCAAGAAACTGACCCCGCGATATGGCCCGAAGGCCGTGGCCGGGATGGAGGTCGCACATCTGGCAGGTGCGCCGCTTGATCTGACCTTCAAGACCAATGACGCCGCAAAGGCATTTGCTGAGGAAACTGGGGCGGAAGTTCTGCCGACAGGCTCAGTGCGGCTGCAAAGCCCCGGCCAGATCACGGCATTGCCCGGATATGAGGCTGGCGATTGGTGGGTGCAGGACGCGGGTGCAGCACTCGCGGGGCGTTTGCTTGGTGCGCAAGAAGGCGAGATTATCGCCGATCTTTGTGCCGCACCGGGTGGCAAGACACTGCAACTGGCCGCAACTGGGGCCAAGGTCGCGGCGATTGATGTGTCGCACCAGCGCCTTGGCCGGGTGCATGAAAACCTGACGCGCTGCGGGCTAACAGCTGAGGTCATCGCCGCAGACGCGACCAGTTGGACGCCTGACGCACCGCTCGACGCGATCCTGCTGGACGCGCCGTGTTCAGCCACCGGCACCATTCGCCGTCACCCTGAATTGCCGTTCCTGCGCACAGGCGACCGCATCGACAGCCTTCTGAACCTGCAAGCGCGGCTGATCGATCATGCGCTCAGCATCCTTAAGCCCGGCGGACGGTTGGTGTTTTGCACCTGCTCGCTTCTGGCCGCCGAGGGTGAGGCGCAGCTCGATGGTGCGCTCATGCGGCATCCTGGTCTTGAAGTTCTGCCCGCTGATCCGGCGATCCTTGGCGTTGATCCCGAATGGTTGACCCCGAAAGGCGCGCTGCGTCTGCGTCCTGATTTCTGGCCTGAGCGTGGCGGGATTGATGGCTTCTTCATCGCGGCCCTGCACAAACCTGCATAAGCCAAATATTCTTCCAATTGGCGGTGACAGGGATCGGCCCCCCGCCTAATGTGCGCCGATACGGCAGGTCGTCTGAGGCATATGGTGGAGCAGCGTAAAGCGGATATCTGGAAGCGGTCGGCCTCGCGCGGGCTGCGCTATCGGTCCATGGACCGGTTCCAAGCGTTCGTGTCCGGGCTGGGCCGTCCAGCCACCGGCTTCCATTCCGCGCCTGAGCCGCGCACGATTGGTCGCTTCGCCCGAGGGCGGCAAATGCTGGCGGGAAACTTCCTGTTTGCAGGCCACCTGGTAGAAGCCCCGCGCGATCTGAAAAGCGTCTGGGATTTGCAGATGCCGACGCTGAGCTACGAGATGGAGTTGCACGGGTTTGCGTGGCTCGATGATCTGGCCGCCGTAGGTTCGGTCGATGCGCGTGTGCAGGCGCAGCGCTGGCTTGGCGACTGGATCGAGCGTTATGGCAAGGGCAAGGGCGTGGGCTGGGTGCCCGATCTGACCGGGCGTCGCCTGATCCGCTGGATCAACCATGCGCTGTTTTTGTTGGCGGCTGACGGCTCGAAGATGTCGAAGCCGTATTTTGCGTCGCTGGCGCACCAGACGAAGTTCCTTGCGCGCCGTTGGCCCTCGACCGCGCCCGGATTGCCTCGATTTGAGGCGTTGACTGGGATCATCTATGCGGGCCTGTCGCTGCAAGGGATGGAAAAGCATGTGAAGCCTGCGCTCAAGGCGCTTGAGGCTGAATGCACCCGCCAGATTGATGTCCAAGGCGGGATCGCATCGCGTAATCCCGAAGAGCTGCTAGAGATTTTCACGCTGCTGACTTGGGCCTCGGCGGCGGTCAGTGAAAGTGATCAGGTCGCCCCAAAGGCGATCAGCCAAGCCATCGAGAAAGTCGCATCGGTCCTGCGCGCGCTGCGTCACACCGACGGTGGCCTCGCGCGGTTCCATGGTGGCGGTCGCGGCCTTGATGGTCGCCTCGATCAAGCACTGGCGATGGCTGGTGTGCGACCTGCGCCTGCGGAAAGCCCCGTGATGGGTTATGCGCGATTATCCGGCGGTCGCACCTCGATCATCGTCGATGTAGGCGCGCCGCCGATGGGCACGATCACGCCAGATGCCCATGCCAGCACGCTTGCGCTGGAGGTCACGTCCGCGCGCCGTCCTTTGATCGTCAATTGCGGTCCGGGCGGGACGTTTGGCGAGGATTGGCGCAGGGCCGGGCGCGCGACACCGTCCCATTCAACCCTGTGCATCGAGGGGTATTCCTCGTCCCGTCTCGGCACCCGTAAAAGTGGCCCGATCTGGCAAGAGGTGCTGGTGGAGGTGCCGCAGCTTGTCACCCAGCGCTTGCAGCACGAAGAAACCGCTGTGACGATTCTTGCGTCGCATGATGGATACCGGCGCACGCATGGGCTGACCCACTCGCGGTATCTTGAGCTTGGCTTTGATGGGCGTGGCTTGATCGGGATGGATACGCTGAGCGTCACAAACGACACTGACCGCCGCGCGTTCGATCTGGCGATGGATGTGAACCAACTCAACGGCATTCCATTCTCGGTCCGGTTTCATCTGCACCCGGAGGTCGACGCACATGTTGATATGGGCGGGCGCGCGATCTCGCTGATACCGCGCTCAGGCGAGGTTTGGGTGTTTCGCGCGGGCGAGGCGGATCTGACGCTAATGCCCTCGGTCTATCTGGAAAAAGGCCGCCTGAAGCCACGCGCGACAAAACAGATCGTTCTCTCTGCCGTGGCGGTGGACTATGAGACCGAGGTCGGCTGGTCATTGGCCAAGGCGCAGGACGCACCCGCGGCCACGCGCGATCTTGGAGCCGATGATTTGATGGCCGTCGATTGACGCTTGCGCCCCCGCGCCGAAGGAGAGCCCTTTTCCATGACCGATCTCGTGACGCCGCAGCGCGCGCTTATTTCCGTATCTGATAAATCCGGGCTTCTGGAGTTCGCTCGAGGGCTGGCTGCGCGCGGTGTTGCTTTGCTCAGCACCGGAGGCACCGCTGGGATGCTGCGCGAGGCCGGGCTTGAGGTCACGGATGTGGCCGACATCACCGGGTATCCCGAGATGATGGACGGGCGCGTGAAGACGCTGCATCCGGCGGTCCATGGCGGGCTTTTGGCGCTGCGCGATATCCCGGCGCATGTGGCGGCGATGGAGGCCCATGGGATCGGTCCCATCGATCTGCTGATTGTGAACCTCTACCCGTTCGAGGCGACTGTCGCGCGCGGTGCGGGCTACGACGAGACGATTGAGAATATCGATATAGGCGGGCCTGCGATGATCCGCGCCGGGGCCAAGAACCATGCCTTTGTGGGCGTTGTCGTGGACCCTGAGGATTACGCGGGCGTTCTGGCTGAGATGGATGCGAACGATGGGGCGACGACACTGGCGTTCCGCCAAACGCTCGCCCAAGCCGCGTATGCGCGCACCGGGGCCTATGATGCGGCGGTGTCGTCGTGGATGGCAGGGGCAATTGGGGCGAAGACCCCACGTCGTCGTGCGTTTGCTGGCACACTGGCTCAGACGCTGCGCTACGGCGAGAACCCGCACCAGTCAGCGGCGTTCTATACAGACGGCACCGCGCGGCCTGGCGTGGCGACCGCGACCCAGCTGCAAGGCAAAGAGCTGAGCTATAACAACATCAACGACACCGATGCGGCGTTCGAGTTGGTGGCCGAATTCGCCCCCGCTGACGGGCCTGCCTGTGCGATTATCAAACATGCGAACCCTTCGGGTGTGGCGCGCGGCGGGACACTGCTTGAGGCCTACAGGGGGGCGTTTGATTGCGATCGCACCTCGGCCTTTGGCGGCATCGTGGCGTTGAACCAGACGCTCGATGCGGAAACGGCGGAAGCGATCTGCGAGATTTTTACCGAAGTCGTAATCGCACCTGACGCCGATGCAGAGGCAGTGCGTATTTTTGCCAAGAAAAAGAACCTGCGGTTGCTGACCACGGGCGCGCTGCCGGATCCGCATGCGAAGATGCTGGCCGTGCGGCAGGTCGCAGGTGGGTTCTTGGTGCAGGATAAAGACACTGGGCATGTGGCGCGCGACGACCTGAAAGTTGTGACCAAGCGGGTGCCGACGCAAGACGAGATGAACGATCTGCTTTTTGCCTGGACCGTTGCAAAGCACGTCAAGTCCAACGCCATTGTCTATGCCAAGAACGGCGCGACTGTCGGTGTCGGCGCTGGCCAAATGAGCCGCCTCGATAGCGCCCTAATCGCCGCCAAAAAGGCCGAACGTATGGCCGAGGCACTTGGGCTTCCAGCCTCGCTGGCCAAAGGCTCAGCCGTCGCATCCGACGCGTTTTTCCCGTTTGCCGATGGCTTAATGGAGGCGGCTGCAGCCGGGGCCACCTGCGTGATCCAGCCCGGCGGATCGATGCGCGACGACGAAGTGATTGCAGCGGCAGACGCGGCGGGTCTTGCCATGGTCTTCACCGGCATGCGCCATTTTCGGCACTAGGATGCGGCTTCTGGGCGTCATAGCGATCATCGCGTTTGCGGTGGATCAGACTAGCAAATGGGTGATCGTCCACGGCCTTGATCTGTTGAACCGGGGCGCAATTGATGTGCTGCCGCCGTTTCTGAACTTTCGCATGGGCTGGAACCGGGGCGTTAACTTCGGGCTGTTTGCCAATGACGCCGATACAATGCGCTGGGTGCTCGTGGCGCTCGCGTTGATTATCTGTGTGTTCGTGGGGCGCTGGGCGTTGCGCGAGGGGGGCGGCAAAGTGCTTATCTCGGCGGGCCTGTTGATCGGCGGCGCGCTTGGCAACGTTGTTGACCGGGTGATCTACGGGGCGGTTGCGGATTTTCTCAACATGTCGTGCTGTGGCCTGAATAACCCGTTTACGTTCAATATTGCGGACGTGTTCATTTTCGCAGGGGCAATTGGCTTGATCCTGTGGACCGGCAAAGAGCAACGGACTAAGTAGGACTTGCACAATCCCCACGTGACGCGCGCGCCAAGATGCGCTAAAGGCTGGGGATAAATATGAGGCGGAGACGGAAATGGTGCGCAGCGCAGGCAAAATTGCAAGTATCGCGATGCTTTGTGTCGGACTTACCGCATGCGGCGAGCCCGAGCAGCCGTCATTGATGAATGTTGCCTCTAACACCAGCTCGCCTGATGAATTTGCGATTCTGCCCGGCAAGCCGCTGACTATGCCGCGAGATTTGGCCAGCTTGCCTGCGCCCACACCCGGTGCCGCAAACCTGACCGATCCCAACCCACGCGGTGATGCGATTGCAGCGCTTGGCGGACGTGCCTCGCGCGCAGATGGACCGATCCGCGAAGGCGATTTGGTGAGCTATGCGTCGCGCTACGGTGTCGACCCAAGTATTCGCCAGACGCTTGCCGCCGAAGACCTGCAGTTCCGCCGCGATAACGACGGCCGGATTCTGGAACGGCTAATGAATGTGAACGTGTATTTCCGCGCCTATGGCGACCAATCGCTCGACCAGCATTTGGAGCTTGAGCGCTTTCGCCGCGCAGGTATTCGCACGGTCAGCGCACCGCCTGATCCGCTTTTGCTCGACTAGCCTTTCACGTCCGCGTCAGGGCGCTTGAAGCCGCGCAAATCGGCCCCACCTCTTGGTCACACAGTTTCGGAGGATGGCGCATGCGCGTTCTACACTCGACCCTTCTGGCGGCAGTGCTCGCCTTACCCGCCACCCTCGCTTCAGCAGCCGAGAACGTCACCAGCTTCATGCTCGACAACGGGTTGCAGCTTGTGGTGATCGAAGACCACCGCGCTGCCGCTGTCACCCATATGGCATGGTATAAAGTGGGGTCGGCTGATGAGCCGCCCGGCAAATCCGGCATCGCCCATTATCTTGAGCATTTAATGTTCAAGGGCACTGACGATCTGGCCCCCGGCGAGTTTTCCGAGACCGTGCGCGCCAATGGCGGGTCCGACAACGCCTTCACCTCGTGGGACTATACCGGATATTTCCAGCGCATTGCCGCCGACCGTCTTGGCCTAATGATGCAGATGGAAGCCGACCGGATGCGTGATTTACGCTTGACCGAGGAAGATGTTGCCCCCGAATTGCAGGTCATTTTAGAAGAACGCAGCCAGCGCACAGACAGCAACCCCGGTGGTCTGTTTTCCGAGCAACGCCGTGCTGCCATGTATCTGAACCATCCCTACGGGCGCCCGATCATTGGCTGGCGCCATGAGATGGAAGGGCTGACGCGCGACGACGCCAAAGCGTTCTATTTCGAGCATTACGCACCCAATAACGCCATCATCATCGTGGCGGGCGACGTCTATCCGGAGGATGCACTGGCGCTTGCCCAGCTGCATTACGGCCCCCTCACGCCGAACCCTGACTTGGCAGAACGTGTGCGCCCGACAGAGCCCCCTCATATCGCGGAACGTCGCGTGATCTATGAGGATCCGCGCGTGTCCACCCCCTATGTCATACGCTCCTATCTCGCGCCTGAACGCGACGCCGGGGCCCAAGAAACCGCTGCGGCACTGACCTTCCTCGCCGAAATCCTTGGTGGCAGTTCGCAGACGTCCGTCTTGGGACAAGCCCTGCAATTCGGCGAGGCGACTGCGCTGTTTACCTCTGCCTTCTATTCCGGTCTTGCGCTCGATAGCGGCGAGTTTGGTGTTTTGGTCGCCCCGGTTGCGGGCCGCTCGCTGCAGGACGCGGAGGCAGACATGGACCGCGTGATCGCCGAGTTCATGGAAACGGGCGTGAACCTCGAGCAGTTTGAGCGCATCAAGATGCAAATCCGCGCGTCCGAGATTTACGACCGAGATTCCGTCCAAGGCACTGCACGCCGGTATGGGGCTGCGCTGACCTCGGGTCTGACAATCGCCGACGTGCAGGCTTGGCCAGACGTGTTGCAAGCGGTGACGCCCGAGGATGTGATGGCCGCCGCCGAATTGGTGTTTGACCGCCGCAAAGCAGTCACGGGCTACCTGCTGAGCGCTGAAACCCCCGTAACGGAGGTGACCCAATGATCCGCTTTCTGACAATACTTTCGCTCGTGATCTTCACAGCGCTTCCGGCCCGCGCGACGGTCGATATCATCCCCGTGACGTCGCCCGGTGGCATCAAGGCGTGGCTGGTTGAGGATCATTCGATCCCCTTCATGGCGCTTGAAATCCGCTTCCAAGGCGGCACGTCGCTGGATGCGCCCGGCAAACGTGGCGCGACCTACCTAATGACGGGTTTGCTGGAAGAAGGCAGCGGCGAGATGGACGCGATTGCGTTTGCACAGCGCGCTGAAGGCTTGGCCGCGAATTTCGATTTCGACGCATTTGATGATGGCGTCTCAATCTCGGCCCGCGTTCTGACGGAAAACCGGGCCGAGGCGATGGCGCATCTGCGCGCTGCAATCGTCGCGCCGTCCTTCCCGGAGGACGCGGTCGAGCGTGTGCGCGCCCAAATCCAGTCGATCATCGCCAGCGACGCCAATGACCCCGAAGACATCGCCAGCGCCACATTCGACGCGCTGGCATTCGGCGACCATCCCTATGCCAGCAAGCGCGAAGGCACTGCGGACTCCGTCGCCGCCCTAACGCGCGACGATCTGATCGCAGCACATCAGGGCGCGCTGGCCCTTGACCGGGTGTTTGTCGGCGCAACAGGCGATATTACCGCAGAAGAGCTTGGCCTACTGCTCGACGCGCTGCTCGGTGATCTGCCTGCGACGGGCGCGCCGATGCCGGACCTGGCCACATACGCGCTTGACGGCGGCGTGACCGTTGTGCCGTTCGACACACCTCAGTCCGTCGCCGTTTTCGGCCACAAGGGTATGGTGCGCGACGATCCTGACTTTATCCCGGCCTTTGTTCTGAACTCCGTCGTCGGCGGCAGCGGTTTCGCGTCGCGGCTCATGAGCGAGGTGCGCGAGGAGCGCGGCCTGACCTACGGCATCGGCAGCTTCCTTCTGCCGCTGGACCGGGCTGAGCTGTATTTGGGGCAGTTCTCATCCGACAACTCCCGCATTTCTGAGGCCATCGAGGTGATCCGCGACCAGTGGAGCGACATCGCCACCAACGGCATCACGCAAGCGGAATTGGACGCCGCCAAGACCTACCTGACCGGGGCGTATCCGCTGCGGTTTGATGGCAATGGGCGGATCGCAAATATCCTTGTGGGGATGCAGATGGATGATCTGGGCCTCGACTACATCCCGACACGCAACGACAAGGTGAACGCGGTGACGCTTGAGGGGATCAACGAGGTCGCCGCACGTCTGCTTCAGCCTCAGAACTTGCACTTCGTGGTGGTCGGGCAGCCCGAGGGCGTCGAAAACACCAACTAACCCTACTCTTCCGACTCGGGGGCGGTCATGCTAGGTTTAGCGTTATGATCGCCCACGACCCCTATATCTCTGCCGGATTGCCGGTTATCCGTCAGCTCGATGAGGCTGCGATCAATCGGATTGCGGCGGGCGAAGTGGTGGAACGGCCAGCCTCTGCGATCAAAGAGCTTGTTGAAAACGCACTTGATGCCGGGGCCACCCGGATCGACATAGCCTATGCCGATGGCGGCAAAACCCTGCTGCGCGTCACCGATGATGGGCACGGGATCATGGCTGAGGCTTTGCCGCTCGCGCTCGCCCGCCACGCCACGTCTAAGATCGACGGCAGTGACCTTCTGAACATCCACTCTTTCGGGTTTCGCGGCGAGGCGTTGCCCAGCCTTGGGGCGGTTGGCAAGCTGACCCTGACCTCACGCGCAAGCGGCGCGGACGCCGCCGCCGAGATCACCGTTGCAGGCGGAAAAATCGGCCCCGTGCGCCCCGCCGCCCTTGGCCGGGGCACCGTTGTGACCTTGCGCGATCTATTCTCCGCCACCCCTGCGCGGCTGAAATTCCTGCGCTCGGACCGGGCCGAGACGCAAGCCATTGGCGATGTGATCAAGCGCCTCGCCATGGCCGAGCCGCATGTGGGCTTCACCTTGCGCGATGTCTCAGGCGGTGGCACCGGGCGGGTGACGTTTGAAGCGCCCGCTGAGCAGGGTGAGTTGTTCGACGCGCTGCACCGTCGGCTTGCACGCATCCTTGGCGCGGAGTTTGCCGAGAATGCCCTGCGTATCGACACATACCGCGACGCGATCCTTCTGAAGGGCTACGCCGCTCTGCCGACCTATTCGCGCGGTGCTGCGGTGGCGCAGTTCTTGTTCGTGAATGGACGGCCCGTGCGCGACAAGCTGTTGATCGGCGCGCTCCGCGGGGCCTATGCGGATTTCCTCAGCCGCGACCGGCATCCGGTGGCGGTGTTGTTTGTCGATTTGCCGCCCGAGTTGGTGGATGTGAACGTGCATCCGGCCAAGTCCGAGGTGCGGTTCCGTGACCCCGGCATGGTGCGCGGCCTGATCGTCACCGCGCTGCGTCATGCGCTGGCCGAGGCTGGGCATCGCGCGTCTTCAACCGTGGCAAACGCAACCTTGGGCGCGTTCCAGGCAGAGCCGACCGATCCCGCGCGCGTCTACCAAATGGACCGCCCGCACCGGGGATACCGCGCACCACCGATGGATTTCCAAGCGCCTTACGCGCCGTCCGCGCGCGTTGAGGATGTCCTTGAGGATGACGCACCCATCGATACGCCGCTCGGGGCCGCGCGCGCGCAGGTGCATGAGAATTACATCATTGCGCAGACCGCCGATGGGCTTGTGATCGTCGATCAGCACGCCGCACATGAGCGGTTGGTCTACGAGCGCCTCAAGCGTCAGATGGCCGAGAACGGTGTTGCGGCGCAGGCACTTTTGATCCCTGAGATCGTCAGTTTGTCGGAAGGCGATGCCGCGCTTTTGCTGGCCCACGCGGACGCGCTTTCGCAATATGGGTTAACGCTTGAGCCGTTTGGTCCCGGCACTATTGCTGTGCGCGAGACGCCTGCGATCCTTGGCACAGTGAATGCCGAGGCGATGTTGCGCGATATTCTCGACGAGTTGCACGACCTCGGCCAATCGGCCAATCTGCAAGCGAAGGTGGAAGCCATCTTGTCGCGCATGGCTTGCCATGGGTCGATCCGGTCGGGCCGCCGGATGCAGGCAGACGAGATGAACGCGCTTTTGCGCGAGATGGAAGCGACCCCGCATTCGGGTCAATGCAACCATGGTCGCCCGACCTATGTGTCGCTGAAACTGTCTGATATTGAACGGCTTTTCGGGCGCACATGATCCAGATTGGTGAGCGGTCTTTTGCGCTGGATGACCCCAGCGTGCTGGTGGTGATCGGGGGCGCGCTGGCGATCCTCGCGATCCTGATCCTGCTGATCGTCGCCTTGCGTGGCCTGAGCAAAACCGCCCGCATGACCGAGCCGATGTTCCAGCACATGAACTACCTCGGCCATTCAGTCCAAAACCTCGCCAATGGCCAGCAACAACTGGCAGGGGGTCTACAAGCGGTGTCTGAGGCCCAAGCCATGGCGCAGACCCAGATGTTAACCACAATGGAAAAACGGCTCGAAGAGGTGACGCTGCGCATGGGCGAATCGCTGCACGGCTCGGCCAACCGCACCGCGCATTCGTTAGGTGAATTGCAGCAACGCCTCGCCACCATCGACCGCGCGCAAGCCAATATCGAAAAGCTGTCAGGCGATGTTCTGGGCTTGCAAGACATCCTGTCGAACAAGCAAACGCGCGGGGCGTTCGGCGAAATCCAACTGAATGATATTGTCGCCAAAGCCTTGCCGCCGGATGCCTTCACCATGCAGGCGACTCTGTCCAATGGCAAACGCGCCGACTGCCTTGTTCACTTGCCTAACCCGCCTGGACCTATTGTTATTGATAGCAAATTCCCGCTGGAGGCCTACGAGGCGCTGCGCCGGGCCGACACGAAATCCCAAGCTGAGATCGCGGGCCGCCAATTGCGCGTCGCGGTGCGCGCCCATATCAAAGCCATCTCGGACAAATACATCCTTGAGGGCGAAACCGCCGATGGCGCGCTGATGTTCCTGCCTTCCGAAGCGGTCTATGCCGAATTACACGCCAACTTTCCTGAGGTCGTGCGCGACGGCTTCACGGCGCGTGTCTGGATCGTCTCGCCCACAACCTGCATGGCGACACTGAACACCATGCGCGCGGTGCTGAAAGACGCCCGGATGCGCGAACAAGCGGGCACGATCCGCAAGCAATTGGCGATGCTGCACCGCGATGTGGAGATGGTGGTGGAGCGCGTCGATAAACTGAACACTCATTTCGGCCAAGCGCGCAAAGACCTTGAGGAAATAACCACAGCCGCCGAGCGCGCAGGCAAGCGAGCCACACGTATTGATGCGTTCGAGTTTGAGGAAGAAGACGGTGGCGACGCGCTGTCGCTAGACCGTCCGAAGCCGTAGCCTTAAATCCGCAAGAACGGCTGCGCTATTCTTGGCAGGAAGCCCGAGAACTTCAGGGGTGCATCGGTGGCGGCGAGGCAGATGCAATCCTCACCGTCTTCCGCAATTGGCTTGTGCTCAAGCTTTGAATCGCAAATCTCTACGTCGCCTGTGGCGAACCGCGCAAGCTCGTCGCGGAACGCACCTTGCAGAACCAGCGTCATTTCTGTGCCGTTATGGCCGTGGTCAGGCACTTCGCAGCCCGCAGGGATAAAAAGCAACCGCACAGACGCGTCCTTAGACGTAGGCAGGATGGCTTGTTTCACGCCGCCCCCGACCTTGCGCCATTTGACGGCATCCAGATCGCCGCCAACATAATCGTGCAAGGGCGTCGGAAATAGACCCGGTTTGGAACCGGATTTCGCCGGTTGTGGGCGCAGCTCAATCAGGTCTTTTGGGTCTGTCTTGATCTTGGCAAAGCACGCCTCCAGCGCGTCAAAACCTAGATCGACCTCGGGCACTTCTTCCAGCACAACGCCCCCGACAGCTTCATGAGCGGCAACCATCGCGCGGCACTCGTCACACATACTGACATGGGTTGCGACCAACAGGTTAAACGCCTCAGGCAAGCTGCCCGCCGCATAAGCCATGACAATATTGTCGGTCAGGTGATGTTTAATCGTATGGGTCATTGTTATCATTTCACTTCATCTCGTGGCGCAGGCGCTCGAGTGCCAACCTAATCCGGGACTTGATTGTGCCAAGGGGCAATCCCGTCTCGGACGCAATTTCGCTGTGGCTAAGGTCGCCGTAAAAGGCACGCTCAACCAGAATGCGCTGCTTTTCGGGTAGACCCGCAAGTGCAACACGCAGCTTTTCTGTGTCCTGCTGTAACGACAGGGCGTCGTCTTGGTCGGGTTCGGCCTCTGGACCCCATGGCAAATCTTCCGGCTCTGGCCTGCGTTGCTTGCGCAGCATGTCGATCTTGCGGTTTCGGGCAATCGTAAAGATCCACGTCGCCACGCTGGCGCGCTGGTGATCAAACAAATGTGCCTTTTGCCAAACGGTCGCCATAACGTCCTGCGCCACTTCCTCGGCCAGCGCATCGCTGGTGCCGGATTTCATCAAGAACCCTTTAAGCCGGGGGGCAAAATGCCCGAACAGATCAGCAAACGCTGTCCGATCCTGCGCATCGCGCACCCGCAGAAGAAGGACGACCCATTGTAGGTCAGCTTCTTCCCGGCTCAGAGCCTTCTTTGTGACAGACACCGATCAAGCGCTCCATTCGTCCACATGCAAGCCCGCATGTTGTGCGATCATAAAGATACGCGGCAGCCTCTGCATCAGCAAATTTGCGCTTTCAAGGTGCGTCACGTAAAGCCCTACGCCGCGCAAGCCCGACTGGATCAAAACAAATCGTGGTTGAAGCATATGGTTTTTCAAATCAATCCGATTTGGCAAGTAGGGCGTATCCCTCCTAACGAAAAATAATGAGGACGATTCCGAATGCCGTTTGAGACCTTTAAGGGTGCGCCCAAGCGCATCGCCGTCATTGGGGCTGGGATCTCGGGGATGGGTGCTGCGCATATGCTATCGCGCCAAAACAACGTGGTGTTGTTTGAGGCCGAGAACCGTCTCGGTGGACACGCACGCACGGTGATTGCTGGCAAGAACGGCGATCAGCCCGTCGATACCGGGTTCATCGTGTTCAACAATGTGAACTATCCCAACCTGTTGAAGCTGTTCGACGAGCTTGAGGTACCGATTGCGAAAAGCGATATGAGCTTCGCCGCTTCGATCAATGGGGGCCAGTTGGAATATGGGCTGCATTCGGTTGGCGCTCTGTTCGCGCAGAAAAAGAACCTCGCAAACCCGAAATTCCTGCGGATGATCCGCGATGTGCTGCACTTTAACAAACGCGGGTTTGAGGTTGCCGATGACCCCGAGATGACCATCGGGCAGTTTCTTGAAAAGCTGGGCACGGGCGAATGGTTCCGCGACTACTATATCTTGCCACTGTCGGGCGCGATCTGGTCCACGCCAGTTGAAAAGATCCTCGATTTCCCGGCCCAAGCGATGATCCAGTTCTTCAAGAACCACGCGTTGATGGGCATCACCGGACAGCACCAGTGGTATACCGTCGAGGGTGGGTCCATCGAATACGTCAACCGTCTTGGCACCGCGATGGACCGCGAAGGCGTGGAAATGCGCCTTGGTGCGCCCATCGACGGCGTCCGGCGTGTCGAAGGTGGCGCGATGGTAAAGACGGTGGGTGCCGAGTGGGAGATGTTCGACGAGGTCGTCTTTGCCACCCACTCCGATCAAGCGCTGGCCATGATGAGTGACGCCAGCCCAGCGGAACGCGCTGCCCTGTCTGCGATCAAGTATCAGCCCAACACCGCTGTGCTGCATGCCGATGAGCGGTTGATGCCCAAGCGCCGCGTGTGCTGGGCGTCTTGGAACTATGTCGAACCGCAGGGACCAAAACCGGAAAAGATTGACCTGACCTATTGGATGAACTGCTTGCAGCCGATCCCTGAGGCGGACCCGATGTTTGTGACGTTGAACTCAAACAGCCCGATCCGCGAGGAGTTGATTTATGATCAAGCCACCTTCGCCCATCCGGTCTATGATGTAGCGGCCCAACATGGGCGCGAGGCGATCCGGTCGATGCAAGGGATGCGCAGCACATGGTTCTGCGGGGCGTGGATGAAGAACGGCTTTCATGAGGACGGGCTCGCAAGTGCTGTCGATGTGGTCCGCATGATGGCTGCGCAAAACACACCCGAGGTCGTGGCTGCGTGATCACCCGCATCGATCATATCCGGGGAGAGACGTTCCATGGCCGCAAAGGGGCGGTGGAAAACGCGTTCAAATACTCGATTGATTACGTGCTTCTTGACCCGGACGCGCAGGGCAAGCGACCCGCGTTGTTCGGTATCAACACAGGCAATGTCTCGTCGGTGCAAAGCGTCGATCATGGTGGGATCAGGGGCGAAGGGCGCGGCACGGTTTGGGTGCGTGATGTTTTGGCCGCACACGGTCTGGACGTGGCGGATGGCCAAATCCTGTTGCTCGCCCAGCCACGCTTTTTGGGTCACGTGTTCAACCCGGTCAGCTTTTGGCTGATCCACGACAAAGCGGGTGCGCTGCGCGTGGTGATCGCGGAGGTGTCTAACACCTTCGGCGACCGTCATTCTTATCTGTGCCACAATGGCGATCTGCGCCCGATCACCCGCTCAGACTTGATCAGCGCGCAAAAGATATTCCACGTCTCGCCGTTCCAGCCGATTGAGGGCGATTATACCTTCCGCTTCGACATCTCGGACGCGCATATTGGTGTCTGGATCACCTATAAGGCCGGAAACGAGACGCTTTTGGCGACGCTGACCGGCAAGCGCGCGCCGATGACGAACCTGTCGATCCTGACATCGCTGGTGCGCCGCCCGCTTGGGTCGCGCCGGGTGCTTGGGTTGATCCATTGGCAGGCGTTGAAGCTGTGGTGGAAAGGCGCTGATTACCGCGCGCGCCCTGAGCCACCCAAGCAAGACGTGTCATGATGACGACCGCCCGCGCAGATGCCCTGCCAGCCTACGCGCTGTTTGCTGCGATGCTCGCCTCGGCTGGCCTGCCGATCTATATACACGCGCCCAAGTTCTTCGTCGATAGCTACGGGGTCAGCCTTGCGTCCCTCGGCGCGGTGCTGTTCGGGCTAAGGTTACTCGACGTTGTGCAAGACCCAGCCTTTGGCTGGCTGGCCGATAAGACAAGGTCGAGCCGCGCGTTGACCGTGCTGGTGGCGGTCGCGGTTCTGGCGCTGTCGATGTTCGGGCTATTTGCGGTGACGCCCCCGGTGGCACCACTGCTATGGTTCGCGCTCTGCCTGACGGGCCTGTTTTCCGCGTTCTCCTTCCTGACGATTTGTTTCTACGCCCAAGGCGTGACGAAGGCCGAGACGATGCAGGGTGGACATTTCCGCCTCGCCGCTTGGCGTGAAACTGGTGGCCTTCTGGGTGTCTGCGTCGCTGCTGCCACGCCCACGCTGCTGTTGGGCTTCACATCGCCCTTTGCGCTATTTTCTACAGGGTTTGGCGTGCTGAGTGTGCTGGCCTACCTGTCGATGCGCCGCCAATGGATCGTGGGCGAGGTGCAAGGCGAGACAGGCTTCCGCGAGGTCTTGCGCGACGCCACCGCGCGCCGCTTGCTGCTGATCGCGCTGGTCAATGCAGCGCCGGTTGCGGTGTCGTCGACCCTGTTCTTGTTCTTCGTCGAAAGCCGCTTGCTGGCCCCCGGCTGGGAAGGTCCGCTGCTTTTGCTGTTCTTTCTTGCTGCGGCAGCCTCTGCGCCTGTTTGGGGCAAGTTGGCCCAACGCTACGGTGTTAAGCCTGTTCTGCTTTCGGCCATGGTCCTCGCCATCATCGCGTTCGGATACGCAGCCGCTCTCGGTCCCGGCGACACGACAGCCTTCGCCATCATTTGCATCGCTACGGGTGCTGCGATGGGCGCGGACCTGACGCTGCTGCCTGCCATCTTCGCACGCCGCATGGCGGTGATCGCGCCGAATGCGGCCCAAGCCTTCGGGCTGTGGTCGTTTGTGTCAAAGTTCACGCTGGCCTTTGCTGCCGTGACGCTTTTGCCTTTGCTACAGGCCTCTGGGTTCAGCTCGGGTGCAACGAACCCTGCTGAGGCCCTTATGATGCTCAGCGTGCTCTATGCGCTGGTGCCTTGTGCGCTGAAACTGATCGCCATCGGCCTGTTGGCCGCAACTCAGATACCGGAGTCCTGAATAATGTCACCGATGATCGCATTTTTGCTCGGTCTCTTCATTGCCTTTGGCTTGGTCGCTGCTGCTGGGCGCTACCTCAGTTTTCGCGCCCAGACACCGGGGGACTACGCGTCCCAAACGCCAGTTCTTGATATTCGTGAACATCTGAACGGCGCGATCCTGTGCGAAGGCGTGATTTACGGTCCGACTGGCAAAGTGTCCTCACGCTTCGTGGCAGATTTCGCCGCGCGGTGGGACGGTAATTGCGGTGTGATGGAAGAGCATTTCAGCTATGACAGCGGTGCCAAGCAGGACCGCAAATGGACGCTGACGCTGAACGATGACGGCTCCATCAAGGCCGAAGCGCCGGATTTGGTGGGTGCAGGCTCGGGGCGGCAATCAGGCTCCAGCGTGCTTTTGAACTACCGCATCAAACTGCCCGAAAGCTCGGGCGGGCACGAATTGGACGTGACGGACTGGATGTATTTGATGGAGAACGGAACCATCATGAACCGCAGCCAGTTCCGCAAGTTCGGCTTCAAGGTCGCAGAGCTGGTCGCCACCATGCGCCCGGCCCCGGCTGAGGCCGCGAAACCCACAGAAACCAAAGACAATCAGGCCGCCTAAGCGCCGAAAAGGAGAAACCTCGTGAGACAGTGGCAAGGCAAGAGGTATTGGCTGGTGGGCGCGTCTGAGGGGTTGGGACGCTCGGTGGCGATCCAGCTTAGCAAGCTGGGGGTGGAGGTGATCTTATCGGCCCGCTCGGAGGATCGCTTGACTGCTTTGGCGGCTGAATTGCCCGGTAAATCGCAGGTCGTGCCAGTCGATATTTCCGATATGGCCTCGGTCAAAGCGGCCGCCGCTCAGGTGGGCGAGATCGACGGTGTGGTCTTTCTGGCAGGCGTCTACTGGCCGCAATCGGCGCAAAACTGGAATCCCGACGAGGTCGAGATGATGTGCGACGTCAACTTCACCGGGGCTGCGCGCGTGGTGGGCAACGTGATCGGCCCGATGGTGGCGCGCGACAACGGCCATATCGTGCTGACCGGATCGCTGTCGGCGTTTCGCGGTCTACCGGGCGCGATTGGCTATGCGGCGTCTAAAGGCGGCGTGCAGGCGCTGGCGGAATCGATGGAATGCGATCTGCGTGGATCAGGCGTGCAGGTGCAGATCATCAATCCGGGCTATATCAAGACGCGTCTGACCGACAAAAACACCCACGCGATGCCGTTCATTATGGAACCCGATGATGCGGCCCGCGAGATGGTTGAATTTATGGGCACTGACCGCTTCAAAAAGAGCTTTCCGCGCGCCTTCAGCCTTTTCTTCCGCGCCAGTCAGTTCTTTCCAGATTGGCTTTATTACAAGGTGTTCGGCAGCGGGGGCAAATAGCCGCGACGCTTTGGGGGTTGCGCGTGCGCCTCTTTTCGCTTGATGTTTGTTCCCGGCGATAGGAGGCCTTTGATGCTAGAGATCAGCAGCGGAAAACTTGTGCGCGTGATTGCGTTGGCGCGTGAAAACGGCCCCGAATCGGTCCATTTGCACGACTATATTGCGGGCATGAATGACGACGAGAAGGTCAACTTGGTTGCCTGCATGTGGATCGGGCGCGACAGCTTTGACGCCGATGATCTGGAGGAAGCCAAAGCCACCGCGCGCCAAGAAGCCTCGGCCCCGACCGAGGAATACCTGAGAGGCATTCCAGAGCTCGCCGACTATATCGAAAGCGGGATGGACGCGCTGGGGATCGATGTGGCGGATGCCGAGGACGATCTTTAGCGACTACCCCTCCAGGTGATCGACCACGGTTAGGTGCTGGCTGAGCTGGCCCACGACACCCATCCATTCGGTGACGAGGTCCGGCGCGTTTGGTGCGGCACTTACCCCCGGCGCGATGCGTCCGGCGATCACCGCCTCGACTGCCAGAGACACCGGCACCGACACAAGGCGCGCCATGGCTGTGCCCGCCGCGTCGCCCCACGCATCCAGCACATAGGTCTTGTGCCAAACAGATTTCCCATCCGCCTCGGCCTTCAGGTCTACGCAGAGCACGACGCGATCCGGCTCGCCCGCGTCGTAGGCGTTGTCGGCCCAGAACTGGTCGGACATCGCGCGCAGGCGCGCATCTCCAGAAGCGCCCTCCAGCGTCTCGATCTCGGTGAACACATCGCTCCATGCTTCGGTCCAGCCGTTCAATCGCAAGGTGCCGCGCACGAAGGTCTGCGTGTTCCAGTCTGCGCCAAAGCCGTACTGGCCCATGAAGGGCAGTGAGTCGCGGTTGGGGTAGACCTCGAAGCTTTCAGGCACGGGAAGGGGCGCGGTGTAGGTCGAGATCGCATCCCAAGGTCGGGCCACATCGAAAGGCTGGCCTTCGCGTAGGGATTTTGAGGGCGAGCGGAGTGCTTTGAGCACCCCCAACGGCGACCAACTGAATTTGTAGCGAAACGGGTTCGGCGTCTTCGGAATGCCGCCGCAATAGCTGAGAAAATGCGTGGCATTCGACGGCGCGAACGCGTCGGAGGCGCGGTATGCGTCCACCAGCGCGTGGGCCATGAGGTGATCGATGCCGGGATCGAGGCCGACCTCGTTGACCAAAGCCACGCCCGCCGCTTTAGCGCCTGCATCCAGCGCGCGCATCTCAGGCGCGATGTAGCTGGAGGACACGAAATGAGCGCCCTTTGTGATCGACATCTCGGCCAGCGGCACATGCCAGTCGCCGGGCAGCATCGACACAACAACATCGCCGGGGGCGAGGGCTGCTGCCAAAGCATCCGCGTCGAACATCGCGATCTTATCGGTCAGGTCGCCCACCGCGTCGCGCGCTTTATCGACTGTGCGGTTCCAGACTTGCACATCATGGCCTGCCTCGATCAGTCGTCGCAAACCGGGGATGGCACTCAGGCCGGTGCCGCACCAATGGATTGTCATGCGCGTGTCTCCTTAGCCGCAATGTTGTGTAAATAGCGCCTCGGCCCGCGCCCAAACGGGGCCGCCCAGATCGCCCAAACTTAATAATGTCGGCAACAATTGCCCTGCGTAATCTTCCGAGCTTTCTACAGGCAGCAGCGACGGCAGATTATCAATCGCTGTCACATCGAGGACTGGATCGGCGGCCACCCGCAATGCAGGCGCATCCCAATCCGTCGCGCGGTCGTAGACCTTGATCGGTGAAAAATCGCTGCCCGAATCGCAGGCGATATCGCCGATCACACTGAGCTTTCGGGGGCCGTCCAGCGCGGATGCAGGCACAAACACAGGCGCGCCGGGGCTGGCAAAAATGCAGTTGAGCAAGATATCGTGGTCGAGCACCTCGGGAAATGGTCCGCCATGAGCTGTCTCCGCCATGTCCCAATTCGTGGTCGGTATACCCAAGGCAGCGTAGAGATCGCGCGCGCCAGTTCCCACACGCCCAAGCGCGCCGATGATGATCGCAGTGGGCAGGTGCGCGCCAAGCCCGCCTCGCAAATCGTCCAGCAAAGTCGACGCACTTTTATAGGTCGCAACGGGTCCGGCAATGCCACCTGCTTGCTGCGCCATCCAGCATTTCAACGCGACCGCAGCGCCTGCATAGCCCGCCCAGTAGCCAAAGGCGGCAACGCGACGACCATCGTCATTCACCAAATATTCCAAGTCATAAAGCGTCCCGCCCCCGGCTTTGAACCGATCCAGCAGCACTCGCCCATCGGCTTGGCCTTTATAGGCGTGCCCGAACATAATGTGGCGGTGGGGCAGGGGGGTGTCATCATCGGGCAACTCTTTCAGCCCAAAGATAACCGCATCGCGCGGGGCGTCGGGCCAAGTATTCTCAGCCGCGATCTCAGCGCCTGCCACGCGGTAACCGTCAATCCCAATCGCGCGAACAGAACTGTCTTCGACCGTCACGCGCAGGCCTGCCGCAACAAGCGCCGCAACCCCTTCAGGCGTCACGCCGACGCGGTCCTCATTGGGGCGTTGCTCGGCACGGACCCACAGATGCGTCATGCCAACACTCCCGCCTCGCGCATCGCCGCGACGGATGCGCGCGCGCCGAATGCCTCAAAATGCGCCGCCAGCTTGGGATAATCGGCAATGTCGACTCCGTCGCCCTTCAGCCATGTGCAAACGACAAACAAATACGGGTCCGCCAGCGACATGGCATCGCCCAGCACGAACCGTCCTTGCACAACATCGGCCTCCAGATGGGCGCAGCAGTCTGCCATCGTCTTAGGCACTTTCGCGGTCATATCGGCGAAGCTAGCCTCAAGATCGGCCCAGCGAGACCCGCGCAACTTATGGGCGTGGTTCACATGCATGGTGCTGGCCAGATAATAGAGGACCGAGCGCATGGTCGCGGCCTCAAACGCATCGCGCGGCACGAGGTCTGCATCCGGGTTCAGGCACGCCAAGTAGTCGAGGATTGCGCCTACCTCAGTCAGAACGCCTTGCGGCGTGACCAAAGCCGGCACCCGGCCTTTGGGGTTCAGCGCCAGATAGGCCGCTTGCGTCTGCGCGCCACTGGCGAAATCCACGCGCACAAGGTTAAGCGTAATGCCCAATTCATGCGCGGCCAGCGCGACGGTGACGGCGACGGTGCCGGGCGAATAATGCAGGCTCAGTTCGGGATAATCAGACATATGTCCTCGCATGGGCGCGATCTGGACTGGCCAGATGGGCCGTATCATTAAAGCCGTTCACGTAGGGCTTGCTATCAATCACTTCGATCCGGTGCGCAGATGAGTTCATGGTATGCAGCACGATCTTAACCATACCGTCAGTGTCAAAGCCCAAAAGGCGGCTCATAACAGCACCGATCACGCCCGCCGAGGTCACGATCAAGACGCGGCCCCCCGGCGCTGCGGCCTCCGTCAAAGCGGTATGGACGCGCGTATCAAAGGCGGCGAATGGCTCGGCCTCGTCCTTGATACGGCCTTCTTTCCAAGCGCGGAACAGTTGGGGAGCATGCTCGGCAAAATCATCGGGCTTGTCAGGGAAGGCCAAGCCATGCTCGGCCTCCATCGCTTTGGACAGGCCGAAGTAATCCAGCTCGTTCCAGCGCGTATCTTCCACAACCCGGTCACCGTAGCCCATTGCATGTGCCGTGCTGCGTTGCCGTTTCAGCGAGCCGGAATAGACCCGGTCGAAATGGGCGTTGGTCTCGCGCATCCGCTCACCCAGCCATGTTGCTTGCTGGTGGCCCAGATCGCTGAGGCGGTCATAGCTTTCCGCGTCGCGGGCTTTGGAATTGGCTTGGCCGTGGCGCACCAAAATGATCTCGGCCATGCGGCCCTCCGGGGTTGGGAACGAGCGCGCAGAATAGGCGGACGCGTCTCAGGGGCAATCCCAAAGTCGCCTATGGGAAACAAGCGCTTGCCTGCACGGCGCAATTGAGACGCGCAATGTCGGAACCAAGGCTCGCAAACAGGTGCCAAATGGTTAGGATTTGCGCAACTGGAGGATACCGTATGTCCGAGACGATCAAATTCACGCTCGATGGCGAGGCGGTTGAGGCCGCAGTAGGGATGACCATTTGGGAGGTGGCCAATGGCCGTGGCCTTGTGATCCCGCATCTGTGCCATAAGCCCAGCCCCGGCTACCGCCCCGATGGCAATTGTCGTGCGTGCATGGTCGAGATTGAGGGCGAACGCACCTTGGCCGCGTCCTGCATCCGCGAGCCATCCGATGGCATGGTCGTGGTCACGAATAACGCCCGCGCGACATCTGCGCGCAAAATGGTCGTTGAGATGCTGCTGGCTGATCAGCCCGAACGCGAGGTGTCTCACGATAAATCGAGCCACCTGTGGGATATGGCCGACGCCAATGGTGTGACCACATCGCGCCTGCCGACGCTGGACGCAGGGCGCATTCCGCTGCTGGACGACACCCATGTTGCGATGCGCGTTAATCTTGATGCCTGCATCCAATGCGGCCTGTGCGTGCGCGCCTGCCGCGAAGTGCAGGTCAACGACGTGATCGGGATGGCCGGGCGCGGGCATGACGCTTATCCGGTCTTCGATTTTGATGATCCGATGGGCGAAAGCACCTGCGTTGCTTGCGGCGAATGTGTGCAGGCTTGTCCGACAGGCGCGTTGATGCCCGCGACGGTTCTGGATGACGCACAAGTCGGGGACAGCGCGGATTATGACGCCGAGATTGAAAGCGTTTGTCCGTTCTGCGGTGTTGGATGTCAGGTCAGCCTCAAGGTCAAAGACAACAAGGTGAAGTTCGTTGAAGGCATCAACGGGCCAGCCAATGAGGGGCGTTTGTGTGTCAAAGGCCGCTTCGGCTTTGACTATATTCACCATGATCACCGTCTGACGAAGCCCCTGATCCGGCGGGATGATGCGCCTGCCAAGGGCCTTAACGTCGATCCGGGCAATTGGCAGACGCATTTCCGCGAGGCAAGCTGGGACGAGGCGCTCGATTTCGCGGCGAACGGTCTGAAAGGGCGCGGGCGCGAGGTTGCGGGGTTTGGGTCAGCCAAATGCACCAACGAGGAAGCGTATCTGTTCCAGAAGATGATCCGGCAGGGCTTCGGCCATAACAACGTCGATCACTGCACGCGGCTGTGCCATGCCTCGTCCGTTGCAGCGTTGATGGAAAATGTCGGGTCAGGCGCTGTCACCGCGACGTTCAACGAGATTGAGAACGCCGATGTCGCCATCGTCATCGGGGCCAACCCTATCGAGAATCACCCGGTTGCGGCCACCTATTTCAAGCAGTTCGCCAAGCGCGGCGGCAAGCTGATCGTGATGGATCCGCGCGGGCAAGCCTTGAAACGCTTCTCCAGCCATATGCTGCAATTCCGCCCCGGCGCGGATGTGAGCATGTTGAACGCGATCATGCATGTGATTGTTGAAGAAGGTCTTTACGACCAACAATATATCGAGGCCTACACCGAGAATTGGGAGGCCGAGAAAGCCCACCTCAAAGGCTTCTCGCCCGAAAAGATGTCCGAGATTTGCGGCATCGACGCCGAGACCCTGCGCGATGTAGCGCGCACATTTGCAGGCGCGAAAGCTGGAATGATATTCTGGGGCATGGGCATTTCGCAGCACATCCACGGGACGGACAATTCGCGCTGTCTGATTTCGCTCGCCCTAATGACCGGCCATGTGGGCCGTCCGGGCGCGGGTCTGCACCCACTTCGGGGGCAAAACAACGTGCAAGGCGCGTCAGATGCGGGCCTCGTTCCGATGTTCTTGCCGGACTACCAAAGCGTGACCGATGACGGCGTGCGCAGTGCGTTCACGGATGTTTGGGGCAGCGGGGATTTTTCCAACGAGAAGGGTTTGACCGTTACCGAGATCATGGATGCGGTCCATACCGATCAGATCAAGGCGATGTATATCCTTGGCGAAAACCCGGCGATGTCGGACCCCGATGTGGACCATGCGCGCGATGCGCTTGCGAAACTTGACCACCTCGTTGTCCAAGACATCTTCATCACTGAGACGGCCAATTATGCCGATGTGATTCTGCCTGCCTCGGCGTTTGCCGAAAAATCAGGCACCGTGACGAACACCAACCGCCAAGTTCAGATGGGGCGCGCTGCGGTCACCCCTCCGGGCGAGGCGCGCGAGGATTGGTGGATCGAGGTGGAGCTGGCCAAACGCCTCGGCTTGGGCTGGACCTATACCGATCCGTCGCAGGTCTTTGCCGAGATGAAGCTGAACATGCGTTCGCTCGACAACATCACATGGGATCGTTTGTCGGCTGAAAATGCTGTGACTTACCCGTCGCTTAGCCCCACAGACCCCGGCCAACCCATCGTGTTTGGCAACGGCTTTCCGCGTCCTGAGGGCCGCGCGCGCTTCACGCCCGCCGATGTGATCCCACCCGATGAGGCCCCCGATGCGGATTATCCGATGATCCTGACCACAGGACGCCAGCTTGAGCATTGGCATACCGGATCGATGACGCGGCGCTCAGTCGTGCTGGACGCGGTGGAACCTGAGGCAAATTGCTCTCTGCATCCCAAAACCTTGCGCAAGCTAGACGTCGCGCCCGGCGGTTGGGTGCGCCTGACAACGCGTCGCGGATCGGTGATGTTGCTGGCGCGCGCCGACCGGGCCGTGGCCGAAGACATGGTGTTCTTGCCGTTTGCTTTCGTCGAGGCGGCTGCAAACCTGCTGACCAACTCGGCTATCGACCCCTACGGCAAGATCCCCGAGTTCAAGTTCTGTGCGGTGAAGGTCGAGAACGCGGAAAGCGTTGTGGCGGCGGAATAGTCACTTGTGCGGGGGCGGTCTAAGCCGCCCTCACCATCCTGCGAAACCGGCGAATCGGTTTTGGACTTCGGGCAACCAGAAGGCTGCTGCCAGTCCAACGGCCCCTCCCAGAACCATACGGCTTTTGACGCCGATCAGGCGTGGCGTGAAGCCCGCGAGCGCTGCGCAAACTGCGCCGTAATAAAACAGGGGGAGCGGATCAATATTCATGCCCTACGCCTTAGCACAGCAAATCTGGGGCTTGGATAGGAATTATGTGAAGGCCAGTGCAAAAAGCGGTGCTGCTTTGGCACAGCTTCTCTGATCGCGCGCTCAAGCCATGCCCTCTTTTTCTGAGCGATTGGAGTGTCTATGCTGGGTTAGCTTTAAGCAGCCGAAATCTAGACTCGGCAGTGCGGATTGAATGGGAAAGTGAGACAGATGAAAAAGAAATTGATCGCATTGATCGCCGTTATCGCATGGTGCAGCTTCTGGGCCTTTGGCGCGCTCGCGGTTTCCGCGCCCGACAGCGCTTCGGTCGTGCCGCTAATGCTGGTCGCCTTCGCGGGTATGGCCGGCGGTGTGGTGGCGACGCTTTGGCTGCAACGGCGCGACTACAAAGACCTTCTGACGGGTAAGGTCTGAGGTGCTCTCAAAACTGATCTCCAGTGCTGGATTGATGGCGTTGGTGGTCGGGATTCTAATGACCTTTGGCTCTGACGGGCTGCGCTTGCTTTGGCTGGTGGGCGGCATTTGCGCGGCATTCGTTCTGTTTTGGGCGGCAGGACGCGCGGCCTCGAAGGACGACTGACCTCGGGTCGAAAATCAGGTTGAGGTTGTCATACTGGCCTCGCTGCCCAATGATGGGTGGGTGATTGAGGGGCACTGTCGCTATGCCGAGTTCCCCTCCGTCCGGTCCTGGGGAGGAAACAGTATGCGCATGATTATCCTAGCAGGGCTTGCGGCCCTTTGGGCCACCACGGCGGTGGCGAAGGATGTGGCCGTGCTGATCGGCAACCGCGACCATGATCGCGCGGGCACTGTGCGCGGTGCAGATGCGGTGTTTGACCTGCAATTTCCCCTGCGCGAAGCTGGGTTCCAGGTGATCTCGGGCCGCGATCTGACCGGCGATGAGTTTGAGGATATGTTGGACCTGCTTCTGGATCGCTTCGATGACGCGGATCGTCTGGTCTTTGTGCTGGCGGGCCATGTCGTCAACAGCGACACGGGCAGTCTGTTTCTGCCTGCCGACGTAAATCCCGGCAATGGTTTGCGCTTGTCGCGCAGCGCGCTGACGATAACTGAATTGATGCAGATTGCGGCAACGCGACCCGGCGGTGCGGTGATCGCCATCGGCACTGAGCGCGGGACTGTGCGCGGCCTTGATCGGCGATGGCGCGAAGGTCTGGGCGGCGTTAACGTGCCACAAGGCGTGACGTTGGTGACCGGATCGCCCGAAGCTGTGACCGATTTCGTGGAAGAGGTAGTGCTAAGCGACAGCCGCAGCGTGCTCGATGGCCTGCGGGCGTTTGAAGGCGCGGTTGCAGTGGAAGGCTTTATCGGGCGCCTACATCCGTTCCTTGGCGGTGGATCTGGTGGCGACACTGAGGCCGCGCGCGAGGAGGGGTTCTGGGCTGCGACGCAAGCGCTTGGGACCACGGATGCGGTCGAGGCCTACCTGGACAGCTATCCAAATGGCGCATTCTCGGCTGAGGCGAACGCTTTGCTTGGCGATATTCGCGAGCGTCCGCAGCGCGAGGCCGAAGCGGCGGAGGCTGCTTTGGGTCTGGACCGCAACGAGCGACGCGCGATCCAGCGGGCCTTGGTGCTGCTGGGCTATAACACACGCGGCATCGACGGTATTTTCGGGCGCGGCACGCGGGCTGGAATCCGCGAATGGCAAGGTGATACCGGACGGTTTGAGAGTGGGTATTTTGACGAACCACAACTGGTGGCCCTGAACGCTCAATCCCGCGTGCGCCAAGACGAGTTGGAAGCGGAAGCCGCCGAGCGCGCCCGCCAAGAAGCCGCGCGCGAAGATGGCGTCTGGCGGCGGACCGAACGGACCGACACGCCCGAGGCCTACCGCGCCTATATGGAACGCTACCCCGATGGCACCTATGAAGCCGAGGCTGTGCAACGCTTGCGCCAGTTTGAACGCCAAGCCCGGCGCGAGGCGCGCGCCGAGGAGCGGCTTTTCTGGGACGAGGTGCGCCAGAACGGCAGCATCGGCGCGTATGAGCAGTATCTGGAACGCTACCCAAGTGGCGCGTTTGCGGGCGATGCGCAGGCGTCTTTGGCAGAGCTGCAATCGCAGACCAACACCGCACAACTGGCCGCGACGGAGAATCAGGTGCTGGGCAATCCGGTGATCCGCTTGCTGGCCGAACGGCGCTTGGCGGATCTGGGGCTAGAGCCGGGGCGCGTGGACGGGCAATTTGATGACGAAACGCGCCGCGCGATCCGGAGATTCCAGCGCGCTCGGGATATCGAGGCAACGGGCTTTGTCGATCAGGCCACTGCGGTGCGGATGCTGGCTGAGGCGGTGGGCGGCAACTAGCCGCCGTCCAGCCCAGACGTTAAACACAAGAAAAGCCGCCGGAGCATTGGCTCTGGCGGCACATCCTTGCGCAAAGCGCGGTCTGTCTTAGCCCTGACGGGCTTTGAAGCGACGCTGAGTTTTGTTGACCACGTAAACGCGGCCTTTACGGCGCACGATGCGACAATCCCGGTGACGGGCTTTCAGCGAGCGAAGTGAGTTACGGACCTTCATGGTCTTTCTCCTACGGCGCGGCGCTTATGACATGCGCCGTTAAATTCTGGCCCCCGGACCCGGGGATACGATGGTGGGCGATACAAGGTTCGAACTTGTGACCCCTTCGATGTCAACGAAGTGCTCTACCACTGAGCTAATCGCCCTTATGACACGCGAAGTGAACCCCGCCGTCTAAGTCGCGCTTCTATAAAAGGGTTCCGAGGGGGGTTCAAGCCTTTTGGAGGTCTGATTTTTTGCGCTATATAGCAAGTTATGAACAGTGACGCGTATACCCTTCGAACCCCCTCGGTCTGCACCACTTCGGTGATCTTCGCGTCGCCGCATTCGGGACGCAGTTACCCCAATACCTTCCTAAAACAAACGATTTTGGACGAGCTTGGCGTGCGCTCTTCCGAGGATGCGTATGTCGATGATCTGATCGCCGCTGCCCCTGATCTGGGCGCGCAAACGATTCTCGCCAATTTGCCGCGCGCCTATATCGACCTGAATCGCGCTGAGGACGAGCTGGATGCAGCTGTCGTCGCCGGCGTTCCGCGCATGGGGCACAATCCGCGGGTCGCCTCCGGGCTTGGCGTGATTCCCCGTGTTGTGTCGAACGGCCGCGCAATTTACCGGGGCAAACTGACATTGGCCGAGGCGCAGATGCGCGTCACTCGCTATTGGCGACCCTATCATGCGCAGCTGCGCACGATGATCGGCGCGACCAAGGCGCAGTTTGGCCATGCGATTCTGATCGATTGCCATTCCATGCCGCATGAGGCGATTGCCAGCTTGCGCGACGGGCAGGGGCGGCGTCCCGATGTTGTGCTCGGGGATCGGTTTGGGGCTGCGGCCTCTGGTCCGGTGACCGAGCATATCGAGGCGGCGTTTGCCTCAGCAGGTCTTGTGACTGTGCGCAATGCCCCCTTTGCCGGGGCCTATATCACGCAAGCCTACGGACGCCCTGCCCAAGACGTGCATGTCGTTCAGGTGGAGATTGATCGCGCGCTCTATATGGACGAAGCACAGGTCCGGCCCCATGACGGGTTCGAGGCGTTTCGCGCCAAGCTGACCGAAGCAATGGTCGAGATTGCCGATATCGGGCGGCCTGCGGTTAGTTTGGCTGCCGAATAATCAGCGCAACCCGCGCCCCTTCACAATCGCATTCTCGCCAAAGCGGGCCTTGATCGCATCGGTCGCACGCTCAGCCGCCGCGCGCTTGGCTGCTTCTGGGTCGAGCAGATCACCCATGCGGTCGGCCTCGCCTTCGGGCACGAGTTCCGACAGACCGACGCCGAGCAGCCGAAACGGGCCGGGATCGGTGACGCTGGCCAGCAGATCGGACGCCTCACGATAGAGCGTATCAGCCATTTGCGTCGGGCTGCGCAGACGGTGACGACGACTGAGGCTTTGATGATCGCCGCGCTTCAGCTTCAACGTCACCACCCGCCCGGCCAGATTGCGCGCCTTCGCACGGCTCGCGGCCTTCTCGGCCATGCGCCAGAGGTGGCCGTCTAGCAGCTTGGCATCGCTGGTATCGGCATTAAATGTGGTCTCGTTCGATATGCTCTTGATCGGTGCATTGGCCGACACACTGCGCTTGTCTTGGCCGCGCGCAAGGTGCCACAGACGCTCGCCCATGGACCCAAACCGCATGTTCAAGTCTCGCCGCTCCCAGCGTTTCAGATCGGCGAATGTGCGAATTCCGGCAGCGTTCAGCGCGTCTTGCCCCGCAGGCCCAACGCCCCAGATCAAGCGCACGGATTTGTCGTGCAGGAAGGCTTCCGTCTCGGCGGCACCGATGATCGCGTAGCCGCGCGGCTTGTCCAGATCAGACGCAATCTTGGCGAGGAACTTGTTGTGGCTCAGGCCGATGGAGCCGCTCAGGCCAAGCTCGTCGTGCATACGTTTGGTAAGCTTTGCCAGCATCACCGCAGGTGGCGCACCATGCAGCCGCGCGGTTCCAGTCAAATCAAGGAACGCCTCGTCAAGGCTAAGCGGCTCAATCGCGGGGGTCAGGTCTTCCATTAGCGCGCGAATGGCGCGGCTGGCCTCAACATAGGCCTCAAACCTCGGCTTTAGGACCACCGCATCGGGGCAAAGCTTCAACGCCTGAAACATCGGCATCGCTGATTTCACGCCCCGGATGCGCGCCACATAGCACGCGGTCGAAACCACGCCGCGCTGGCCACCGCCGATGATGACAGGCTTGTCGGCCAGATCGGGACGGTCGCGCTTTTCGACACTGGCGAAGAAGGCGTCGCAGTCCATATGGGCGATGCTGAGATCATAAAGTTCAGGGTGATTTAGCGTGCGCGGTGACCGGCAGGCAGGACAGCGGCCAGCCTGTTCAAACATCTCAAAGCAGTCGCGGCAAAAGCTGGGCATGGGCGCACAATACGCGGGTTGCGCGGCAGTGTCATCGGCCACAAGGGGCTTTCAAACGGGCGTCACTTTGCCCATGTTAAGCATAACACGAAGGAGTTCTCATCATGCCGCCAGAGCTAAGCGCATTCGTCGGAGGCAACCTAGTTTTTCTGTTGCTGGCCGGGTTTATCATTCTGTGCATCTACCTTGCCGTGCGGATTGTCCCCCAATCGGAACAGCATGTCGTCGAGCGGTTCGGCAGGTTGAAGGCGGTGCTTGGGCCGGGGATCAACTTTATTGTCCCATTCCTAGATCGTGTGGCCCATGAGGTCAGCATCCTCGAGCGCCAATTGCCCACGGCAAAACAGGACGCGATCACTTCCGACAACGTGCTCGTTCAGGTCGACACGTCGGTGTTTTACCGCATTCTCGAGCCTGAAAAGACCGTCTACCGAATCCGCGATGTGGACGCCGCGATTGCAACGACCGTTGCGGGCATTGTGCGCGCTGAGATTGGCAAGATGGAACTGGACCAGGTCCAATCGAACCGTAACGAGTTGATCGGTCAGATCAAAATACTGGTTGAGGATTCGGTCGAAGATTGGGGGATCGAAGTGACGCGCGCCGAAATCCTCGACGTTAACCTAGATCAAGCCACGCGCGATGCGATGCTGCAACAGCTGAATGCCGAGCGTGAACGCCGCGCTGCCGTGACCCGCGCGGAAGGCGAACGCCGGGCGGTCGAACTAAGTGCCGATGCCGAATTATATGCTGCCAAGCAGGAAGCCGAAGCGCGCCGGATTGCAGCCGACGCCGAAGCCTATGCAACGGGTGTTGTGGCCGCAGCCATTAAGGATAACGGGCTTGAGGCGGCGCAGTATCAAGTGGCGCTCAAGCAGGTCGAAGGGCTGGCCAAGATCGGCGCGGGTTCGGGCACGCATACGCTTTTGCTGCCCGCCGACGCGGTCGAGGCGTTTGGCAAGGCGTTCAACATGCTTAAGGGCAAAGCATAATGTGGTGGTCTGAATATTGGGTTTGGCTCTCTGGCGCGCTAGTCTTGGCGATCCTTGAGGTCATGCTGCCGGGCTATGTGTTGCTTGGCTTCGCGGTCGGCGCAGCGGTCGTTGGCGGCGTCTTGTTTGTCGGCCTGCTCGGTGGCTCATTGCCTATATTGCTCGTCGCCTTTGCCGTCATCTCGCTTCTGGCATGGCTAGGATTGCGCAAAGTCTTGGGCGTGCGCCAAGGTCAGGTCAGAAATATTGACCACGATATCAATGGCTAAGGCAACTCCGCCAACACCGCATCTGCGGCCTCGCGCGGCAAGGTGGCCTGCCAGATCGGTCGCCCGACCACGATATGATCAGACCCGGCACGGATCGCGTCGCCCGGCGTCATCACGCGCTTCTGGTCGCCCTTGGCGCTGCCCGTGGGGCGCACACCGGGCGTGACAATCAAGCGGTCAGCAGATTCGGGAAGCGCACGGATCAGCGCTGATTCTTGCGGCGACGCGATGACGCCATCTGCGCCCGCCTCAAACGCGCGGGCGGCGCGGTCCACGACCAACGATTGCACATCGCCGGGCTGGATCAGGCAGTCGTCAAGATCGCTACGATCCAGCGAGGTTAACACCGTCACCGCGAGGATCTTAAGGTTACTGCCCGACGCACCCTCCTTGGCTGCACGCACGACATGCGGGTCGCCGTGGACCGTCAGAAAATCTAGATCAAACTGCGCAAGACCGCGCACGGCGGCCTCAATCGTGGCACCGATATCGAACAGCTTCATGTCTAGGAAAATGCGTTTACCATGTTCGGACTTCAGCTCGTTTGCCAGCGCGAGACCGCCTCCGGTTAACATACCAAGGCCAATTTTATAGAAACTGACGCTATCGCCGAGCTTCTCGGCCAGCGCCAAACCGTCCAGCGCATTTGGGACATCGAGGGCAACGATCAGGCGGTCATCGGACATGGGCTCTCTCCTTTTTGGCTTCGTGCGGGTGAGGGCTGCATCTGTCAAGCCGACCCTTGCGCAGGCGAGGGTGTGATCCCACATAATGACTGAGGCCCGAACCGGGGCGTGCCGCAAAGCGGGCGTTCCAATGACGCGGGTGCTAACAGAAGGAGAATTACCGATGGACCTCGAAAAGTTCACGGAGCGGTCGCGCGGATTTATCCAAGCCGCCCAGACGATTGCGATGCGCGAAGACCACCAGCGCTTGGTGCCCGAGCATCTGTTGAAAGCCATTCTGGACGATGAAGAAGGTCTGGCAAGCAACCTGATTGCACGCTCAGGGGGTGCTGCGGACCGCGTCAAACAAGCGGTCGATATGGCTGTGGCCAAGCTGCCAAAAGTCTCAGGCGACGCGGGCCAAATTTACCTTGATCCGTTGATGGGCAAGGTGCTGGACGAGGCGGCGACGCTTGCCAAGAAGGCAGGCGATAGTTTCGTGCCGGTGGAACGTGTGTTGATGGCGCTGGCGATGGTCAAATCCAAAGCCAAAGACGCGATGGAGGCAGGCGCGGTTAACGCCCAAGCCCTGAATGCGGCCATTAACGATATTCGCGGCGGGCGCACGGCGGATTCGGCAAGCGCCGAGGACACGTATGAAGCGCTGAAGAAATATGCCCGCGATCTGACGCAAGCGGCGCGCGAAGGCAAAATCGATCCGATCATTGGGCGCGACGAGGAAATTCGCCGCACGATGCAGGTGCTGTCGCGGCGCACGAAAAACAACCCGGTGCTGATCGGCGAGCCGGGCGTCGGCAAAACCGCAATTGCCGAAGGTTTGGCGCTGCGGATTATCAATGGCGACGTGCCGGAATCCTTGCGCAACAAGAAACTCATGGCGCTGGATATGGGCGCGCTGATCGCAGGCGCGAAATATCGCGGCGAATTTGAAGAGCGTCTGAAAAGCATTCTGACCGAGGTCACGGATGCCGCGGGCGAGATCATTTTGTTCATCGACGAGATGCACACACTGGTCGGCGCAGGTAAGTCCGAAGGTGCAATGGACGCCGCAAACCTGATCAAACCAGCATTGGCACGGGGCGAGTTGCACTGCATTGGTGCCACCACGCTCGATGAATACCGCAAGCACGTGGAGAAGGACGCGGCCCTCGCACGGCGCTTCCAGCCTGTGCTTGTCGAAGAGCCGACGGTCGAAGATACGATTTCAATTCTGCGCGGCATCAAAGGGAAATACGAGCTTCACCATGGGGTTAGGATTTCTGATAGCGCGTTGGTGGCGGCGGCAACGCTCAGCCACCGCTACATCACCGACCGTTTCCTGCCCGACAAAGCCATCGACTTGATGGACGAGGCGGCCTCGCGCTTGCGCATGGAAGTCGACAGCAAACCCGAAGAGTTGGACGCGCTGGACCGCGAGATTTTGCAAAAGCAGATTGAGGCGGAAGCGTTGAAGAAAGAAGACGACGCGGCTTCGAAGGATCGGTTGGATAAGCTGCTGCGTGAATTGGGCGGGCTGCAAGAGCAAAGCTCGGAAATGACTGCGAAGTGGCAGGCCGAGCGTGACATGTTGGAGTCGGCCCGTGGCTTGAAAGAGCAGTTGGACCGGGCGCGCGCAGAGTTGGATAAGGCCAAGCGCGCGGGCGATTTGGGCAAGGCAGGCGAGTTGTCGTATGGCGTGATTCCTGGACTGGAAAAAGAACTGGCCGATGCGGAGGCGCGCGAAGAAGAAGTCATGGTTGAAGAGGCCGTGCGCCCTGAACAGATCGCAAGCGTGGTCGAGCGGTGGACAGGCATTCCGACCTCGAAGATGCTGGAAGGCGAACGTGACAAGCTGCTTCGGATGGAAGAGGAACTTGGTAAACGCGTCATCGGCCAGCATTCGGCTGTTAAGGCTATTTCCAACGCTGTTCGGCGCGCGCGGGCGGGTCTTAACGACGAGAATCGCCCCCTCGGGTCGTTCCTCTTCCTCGGCCCAACGGGGGTCGGTAAGACGGAATTAACCAAGGCAGTCGCCGAATATCTGTTCGACGACGATCAGGCCATGGTGCGGATCGACATGTCCGAATTCATGGAAAAACACGCGGTTTCGCGCTTGATCGGCGCCCCTCCGGGGTATGTCGGATATGATGAAGGCGGTGTGTTGACCGAAGCTGTGCGGCGCAGGCCTTATCAGGTTGTGCTGTTCGACGAGGTCGAAAAAGCGCACCCGGACGTGTTTAACGTGTTGTTGCAAGTGCTCGATGATGGGGTGCTGACCGATGGGCAGGGCCGCAAGGTTGATTTCAAGCAGACGCTGATTGTGCTGACCTCGAACCTTGGGGCGCAGGCGTTGTCGCAGCTTCCCGATGGGGCAGATGCGGCGATGGCCAAGCACGATGTCATGGACGCGGTCCGGGCGCATTTCCGGCCTGAATTCCTGAACCGTTTGGACGAGACGATCATCTTTGATCGGCTGGCGCGCGAGGACATGGCTGGGATCGTGGATATCCAGTTGGGGCTGCTTGAAAAGCGGTTGGCGGCGCGCAACATCACGCTTGATCTGAATACGGCCGCTCGTGAATGGCTGGCCGAGGAAGGCTATGATCCGGTGTTCGGGGCACGGCCATTGAAGCGGGTGATCCAGCGCGCGTTGCAGGATCAGTTGGCCGAAATGATCTTGGCGGGTGATGTCGCCGATGGCGAGACGGTTCAGGTCAGTGCGGCGGCCGATGGGTTGATGGTGGGTGACCGAATTTCGGCGTCCAAGCGCACCCCGCTGGAAGAAGCAGTTGTGCATTAACCTTAACGCCACCGCGCCTTAACTCTAACTGACGCCCGGTTACGCTATACTGCGGACCGGGCGTTTCATATTCTGCGCCTGAAACGGAGGGTGTATCATGGCGCGCAAGATCGAGGCTTTGCTGGCAGAATATGGCGAGAGCCACCAGAACAAGACCAACAAGGTGGTGCATTGGGTCTGCGTGCCGGTGATCGTCTGGACGGTGATGGCGGGGCTTTATGCGATCCCACAGCCGGGGTTTATGGCCGATATCGCATGGCTGAATTGGCTGACCTTAGTTCTGGCCACGTCTTTGATATATTACGTTTTTCTGTCGCCAACCCTCGCTCTGGGCGTCGGGGTCTATGCCGCGATAAGTTACTGGCTGATCTTGATGGTCGAGGGCGCGGGACTGGTCGTCTGGCAAGTGGCCCTGGTTCTGTTTGTCTTGGCGTGGGCCGGCCAGTTCTGGGGTCACAAGATCGAAGGCAAAAAACCATCATTCCTTAAGGACATTCAGTTCCTGATGATTGGCCCGGCTTGGTTGCTGAGCTTCATATACAAACGCGTCGGCATCCCTATTTAGGGTAAACGCCGACGCGCTTTGCTATTTGCTTTTCGTTAACCGCGAAGTGCCGGAAGGCCGATCCCGGTTGCCTCAAACCCGCCATCGGACGCAATGAGTTGCCCGGTCACGTAGCTGGCCTTGTCCGAGCACAGGAACACGATGACATTTCCGATCTCGTCCTCGGACCCGTAGCGGTTCAGTGGGATCGCGTCGTGATAGGCATCGATGATCTCTTGGGTGTGGACGGCCATGGCGAGTTTCGTGCGCACCGGACCGGGGGCGACGACATTGGCGCGGATGCCAAACTCGCCCAATTCAACCGCTTGTTGCAGGGTCAACTGGATGACCGCCGCTTTCGATGTGCCGTAAGCCACGCGCAAGTTGGACGCGCGCAGGCCAGAAATGCTGGCGATGTTGACTATGGCACCCTTGGCCTGCCGCAAGGCGGGGATACAGGCTTGAGTGCAAAGGAAAACTCCGTCGAGATTGGTTTCCATCACGGTGCGCCAGCGCGCGAATGTGGTGTCCTCAATCGGGCCGAAATCGGCGACGCCTGCGTTGTTCACCAGCGCGTCGATCCGGCCAAACTCGGCGGTGACTTGCGCAACCATCGCGTCTACTTGCTCGGGGATCGACACGTCGCAGACGACAGGCAGCACGCCTTCCAGCTTGGCAGCTTCCTCGGCCAACACGTCTGCATCGCGGTCGATCATGGCGACGCGGCGACCTTCTTCGAGAAACAGTTTTGTGGTGGCCAAGCCGATGCCGCGCGCGGCCCCGGTGACGATGGCGGTCTTGGTCATGGTGGTCCTCCTGTTGGCGCGAGGTTGCCGATGATTTGCGGGCAAGGGAAGGCCATTATGCTAGAACGTGGAGGTAATGAGAGGAGACTGACATGAACTTAGGTGCATTTTCGATCAGCTTGGGTGTTAAGGATTTGGCCGCCTCGCGTGCGTTCTACGAGGCGCTTGGCTTTACGACCTATGGCGGGACCGCCGACCATGGTTACTTGATCATGAAGAATGGCGACCATCTGGTTGGGATTTTTCAGGGCATGTTTGAAGGCAATATGCTGACGTTCAATCCGCGCTGGGCGCAGGATGCCTCAGAAATTCCGGGCGATGATGTGCGCGAAATTTACTCGAAGGTTACGCAGGCCGGACTTGAGACGTCACAGGAGGCCGGGCTTGAGGCTGAAAGCGGACCGGGCAGCTTTGTGGTGATTGATCCAGATGGCAATCCGGTGCTGATCGACCAGCATGTCTAAGCAAAAAAGGCCCCGCACGTGCGAGGCCTCTTCGATCGTTTTCTGCGGCGCTTAGTGCGGCAGCAGAACCTTATTGATCACGTGGATGATGCCGTTAGAGGCCATTAGGTTCGGCGTTGTCACGGCAGTGCCGCCGTTCAGATGCACCGCACCCGAACGCCCGTCCGACAAGATCGACGCGCCATTGACGGTGATCAGGCGACCGCGACGCCCCAGAAGGAGCGAGGCGTCGAACTGCCCGGCCAGCACGTGGTAAGTTAGGATCGCGGTTAACTGAGCTTTGTTCTCAGGGCGCAGCAGGCTTTCGAGCGTGCCGTGGGGCAGTGCTGCGAACGCGGCGTTGGTGGGCGCGAGGACGGTGAATGGCCCGCGGCCTTTCAATGTATCGACCAAGCCTGCGGCCGACACGGCGGCTACGAGGGTCGAGAAATTCGGATTGCCAGCGGCGATATCGACAATGTCGTTGCCGCCCATGGCAAAGGCGGGTGCTGCGAGGCCAGCGCCGAGTGTGGCTGCGGCGGTGGTTTTCAGGAAATTGCGGCGGTCCATCATATGTCTCCTCCAAGTCGGGGTAATTTGAGTTAAGTCGTCAAAAGAAATGCGCGGCCCGATGAGGGGCCGCGCAGCTTAGGTCTGGGCTTAGCCCTCTGGTGGCAGGATCACTGCGTCGATGACGTGGATCACGCCATTGGAGGTCTCGATGTCCGCAGCGATCACGTTCGCGCCGTTCACTTTCACTCCGCCCATCGTGGTGATGGTGATTTCTGCGCCATTCACGGTTGCAGCCATCATGTTGTCGGACAGATCGGTGCTCATCACTTTGCCAGCGACGACATGGTAGGTCAGGATCGCGGTCAGCGTTGGGATGTCCGCCAGAAGCGCTTCAACGGTGCCCTCGGGCAGCGCGGCGAATGCTTCATCTGTTGGGGCGAACACAGTGAACGGGCCTTCGCCTTTCAGGGTGTCTACGAGGCCAGCTGCGGTGACAGCGGCGACGAGGGTGTTGAAGGTGCCTGCCTCAACAGCGGTGTCGACGATGTCCTTGGAGTGACCACCGGCGAAAGCGACGCCCGAGGTCAGTGCAGTTGCTGCGGTCAATGCGATAAAGGTTCTACGAAACATTGGGTTATTCTCCGTCTGGTATGACTGTAAAGTCGGCCACCGTTGCGGTGGCATGTAGGGAGAACGGTTCGACGCTTGGATTGGATGCGCATCAAAAAAGCGTTTGCAGGCTTGACCAAAACCCGTTGCCAGCTAAGCGCGATGGTTAGGGAATTTCCCATCACAAACGGGTGAAGCTTTGTGAGAAATCCACTCCGATTGTTTCACGGGTTGTTGCGCCGAATGCCCCTCGCGCCTGACGCGGCAGCGCCGTAGGCTGCGGATTAGCGAAGGGGAGAGCGCGCAATGATGATGGTGTGGACCGAATATGTCGTGCAGGGGCTGATTTACGCCTTTGTAATTGTCGTGGGGCTTGTCGCTCTGACGCTCGTGATCCTGCTGATTATCGACCGCACCCAGACCCGCGACGCGATCCGGCGCAATTATCCCGTCATCGGACGGTTCAGAAACCTGTTCTCGACCCTGGGCGAGTTCTTCCGCCAGTATTTCTTCGCCATGGACCGCGAAGAACTGCCGTTCAACCGCGCCCAACGCCACTGGATCGAACGCGCGGCCGACGACAAGGGCAATACCGTGGCATTTGGATCGACCCGTGACCTACGGATTCCCGGCACGCCAATCTTTGTGAATTCGGCCTTTCCGCCGCTCGATGATCAAGCCACTCCTGCGCCCGCGATGATGATCGGGCCGGATACGCGCCATCCGTATCTTGCGCAGTCCATCTTCAATCTGTCGGGCATGAGCTACGGCGCAATCTCTGCGCCTGCGGTCCACGCGTTGTCGAAAGGCGCGAAGGCCGCTGGCATCTGGATGAACACAGGCGAAGGCGCTGTCAGCGAATGGCACTTGAAGGGTGGTGCGGACATTGTGTTCCAGATCGGAACGGCGAAATACGGGGTGCGTAATAGTGACGGGCTTTTGGATGACGCCAAGCTTGCGAAGATGGCCGAGCACCCGCAGATCAAGATGTTCGAGATAAAGCTGAGCCAAGGTGCCAAACCCGGCAAGGGTGGCATACTGCCCGGCGAAAAGGTGACGCCCGAGATCGCAAAGGTGCGCGGGCTTGAGGTTGGCCAGACCTCCTATTCCCCGAACCGCCATGTGGAGGTCGATGATTGGGGCGATTTGCTCGACTTCATTGCCCATGTGCGCGAGGTCACCGGCAAGCCGACGGGGATCAAGCTGTGCATTGGCGCGCTTGAGCCGATTGCCGAGTTCTTCGCGCTGATCCGCAAGCGCGGCGAGGCAAGCGCGCCTGACTTTATAACACTCGACGGTGGTGAAGGCGGGACCGGTGCCGCGCCGATGCCGCTGATTGATCTGGTGGGCATGTCGATCCGCGAATCCTTGCCCCTCGTGGCAGACCTGCGGGCCGAATATCAGTTACAGGATCGAATTCGGCTGGTGGCCGCTGGAAAGCTGGTTAATCCGGGCGATGTGGCGTGGGCTTTGGCGGCAGGGGCTGATTTCGTCACCTCTGCACGGGGCTTCATGTTTTCGCTGGGGTGCATTCAAGCGCTCAAATGCAACAAGAACACCTGCCCAACGGGGATCACCACGCATGACCCACGCCTCCAGCAAGGGCTCGTGGTCGAAGAGAAGTGGCACCGCGTCCAGCACTACGCGACCGGGATCGTGCATGAGGTCGAAACGATTGCCCATTCCGTCGGTGTGCCTGAGCCGCGTCAGTTGCGGCGCGAGCATGTGCGCATTGTTCAGCCGGATGGTGCCTCGATCCCGATGAGCGTGCTCTATCCCGGCAAACGCGTCCCAAAGGTTGCATAACATTGCATAATCTCACCACCGCGTGATGTTTCAGCAACCTCGCGTTCCGTGACAGCAACGTGAAAGCGGTTACAGGCAAGCGTCTCTATATACTGTCAGTAAGCAGATAGGAGATGCCCCATGAAAACCCGCCTGACCTCAGATGACGTCACACCCAAGCACCTTTATATGAACCGCCGTCAGATTATGACGGGGATGGGCGCGCTTGCGGCCGGAAGTATTGCGGGGCCGACGTTTGCGCGCACCCCTGATCTGGCACCCGGTATCGATATGGCTGGCGGTGAGACGCCCAATAGCTGGGAAGACATCACCACCTATAACAACTTCTACGAGTTCGGGACCGGCAAGAGTGATCCGGCAGAGAATGCGCACCGCCTGACGACCTCGCCTTGGGCGATTGAGATCGGCGGTATGGTCGATAAGCCCGGCACCTACAGCTTTGACGACATTATGCAGGGCAAAACGGTCGAGGACCGGATTTACCGTCTGCGTTGCGTCGAGGCATGGTCGATGGTCGTGCCGTGGCAGGGGTTTGAGCTGCGTCAGTTGCTGGAACAGGTCGGCGTGCAGTCGGGCGCCAAATACGTCGCCTTTGAAACGCTGGTTCGCCCCGAAGAAATGATCGGCCAGAAACGCGCCAATGTGCCGTGGCCTTACCGCGAAGGGTTGCGTCTGGACGAGGCGATGAACCCGCTGACCTTGATGGCAACGGGCCTTTACGGCGAGACGATGCCAAACCAGAACGGCGCGCCGATCCGGTTGGTCGTGCCGTGGAAATACGGCTTCAAGTCGATCAAGAGTATCGTAAAGATCGTGCTGACCGATACACAGCCCGAGAACTCCTGGAACCAGATCCTGCCCAATGAATATGGCTTCTATTCTAACGTGAACCCCTTGGTGGATCACCCGCGTTGGTCGCAATCCTCCGAGCGTCGTATCGGGGACGGTCTGTTTGCCAAGCGTCGCGATACGCTAATGTTCAACGGCTACGAGGACGAAGTCGCGGGCATGTATGAAGGCATGGATCTGGCGGAATTCATCTGATGAGCGCGGTTGCAACCTTCAACGGGGCCGCGCGCAAAGTCCCGACATGGCTCTTGTATATTGTCGGGGCGATGTTGCCAGTGTGGCTGTTCTATCAGGCAGTCACCGGGGCACTTGGTGTGGACCCCGTAAAAGCCATGGAACACCAGATGGGGATATGGGGATTGCAGCTGCTGATCGCCTCGATCGCCATCACGCCCCTGCGCAAACATCTAGGCGTGAACCTTCTCAAGTTCCGCCGCGCGATCGGGCTTTTAGCGTTCTTCTTTATACTAGGTCACTTCATGATCTGGCTGGGCCTCGATATCCAGTTCCGGTGGGGCGAGATATGGAAAGACATCCTTAAGCGGCCTGCGATTACCATCGGGATGGTCGGCCTTGTTGTTATGCTGCCCTTGGCGCTGACCTCCTGGAACGGTGCAATCCGCCGGATGGGGGCTGCCGCGTGGGGCAAGCTGCACAAGCTGGCATATTTGGCAGTGCTGGCCGGGGGCATTCACTATGTCATGGTGGTGAAGACTTGGCAGACGGAGCCGTTCTTGTATCTGGCGGGAATCGTGACCTTGCTGGCGCTTCGTGTGAAGCTACAAAAACGCAAAGTGGCGACGGCTTAGGCATAGGTCGCTGAAAACCGCCCCCAGATCGGGCGGAAGCGAGCCGCCTTGGCAGATGTCAGGGCGACTCGATTGCGTTTCGTGCGACTCGATCCGAGTCCAGCCGGGTCGATTCAGGAAAATCACCTGCCTTACGCGAGGGAAGCTTACGTAAATCAGGGTTAACGCGGCGAACGAGTCGCCGTGAACCGACGCGTCGGGCAGTTCTCGATCGGGTTTCGACGGGAAAACTCCCGGGGTTCCCACTGCAAAACGGGCTTGCTTGTGCCTCAACCCGTTAAAAACACTACATTTCGCAGAGGGAAATGCTGCAGTGCAAAAAATGCCGCCATTCCCCAAGAAAGGTCTTGCGGCTTTGGTCTGATGACCCTAAACCCCTTTTCACCAGCGGAGCAGCGATGTTCTGGTGGGGCACTGGACGGGCTGGAAGGTTTGGAAGGGAAGACATCTACCGGAGATGATACGCTGGGTTGCACCAACAAGATTGGGT
>Ga0163216_100536_pt1 | contig 55141 bp, 46 predicted proteins | sample SynspAceP_FD_167610 | JGI IMG/M metagenome (GOLD analysis project Ga0163216, IMG submission 167610) | Saline lake microbial communities from Ace Lake in Antarctica - Synechococcus sp. Ace-P (Illumina Assembly) | ecosystem: Environmental > Aquatic > Non-marine Saline and Alkaline > Saline ...
TGCGCGAGCAATCTGTGGCGCTGGCCAAAGCGGTGGATTACCAGTCGGCAGGCACGGTCGAATTCATCGTCGACAAGAACCTCAAGTTCTTCTTTCTCGAGATGAACACACGGCTGCAGGTCGAGCATCCGGTGACCGAACTGATCACCGGCGTCGATCTGGTCGAGCAGATGATCCGCGTTGCTGCCGGTGAGAAGCTCGCCTTCTCCCAGGACGATGTGAAGCTGACTGGCTGGGCGGTGGAAAGCCGACTTTATGCCGAAGATCCCTACCGCAATTTCCTGCCTTCTATCGGTCGGCTGACCCGCTATCGGCCGCCGCAGGAAGGCACCACCGACGGCATCACCATCCGCAATGATACCGGTGTCACAGAGGGCTCCGAGATCTCGATGTTCTACGATCCGATGGTCGCCAAATTGTGCACCCATGCGCCGACGCGGCTTGAAGCGATTGACGCCATGGCCGACGCGCTGGACCGGTTTGAAGTCGAAGGCATCGGCCACAATCTGCCGTTCCTGTCAGCACTGATGCAGCATCCGCGCTGGCGCGAGGGTCGTCTGTCGACCGGCTTCATCGCCGAGGAATATCCCGACGGCTTCGGTCCGGTGCCGCCCAATGATGCGACCGTCGAGCGCTTCGCCATCGCGGCATTACTGCTCAGCCACATTCTGGGCGAACGCAATGCGCAGATTTCCGGCGCGCGCTTCAGCCAGGTTGAAAAACACACCCACGAGGACAAGGTGGTGCGCATCGCCGGCCAGGAGATCACCGGGCACATTGACGACACCGACGACGTCTTTCTGGTTCGCCTGCCGGGCCGTGAACCGATGGCGGTGGCCACCGACTGGATGCCGGGCGCCAAGCTGGCAATTTTCGACATCGATGGCGTCAACCACGCGATCAAGGTCGAACCCGCCGACGCTGGCTGGCGTTTGCGGCAACTGGGCGTCGATGTCCGGGCGCAGGTGTTTTCTCCCCGGGTGGCGGAGCTTGCCAGGCTGATGAAAGCGAAGGTCGCGCCGGATACCTCAGGCCTACTTCTCTGCCCGATGCCAGGACTGATTGTGTCTATCGCCGTCAACGAGGGCGACGAAGTGCAGGAAGGCCAGACGCTGGCGATCGTCGAGGCGATGAAGATGGAGAATGTGCTGAAGGCCGAGCGCAAGGGCATCGTCTCGAGCATTCCGGTGAAAGCCGGCGACAGCCTCGCCGTCGACGAGATCATCATGGAGTTTGCAAAATGAGCAAGACCACCCGCGACTGGCTCGAGCTTGCCACAAAGGATCTCAAGGGCAAGCCGATCGAGAGCCTCAACACCGCGACGCCGGAAGGAATCACGCTGAAGCCGCTCTATACAGCTGAAGACCTGCCCGAAAGCGCAGCGTCGGAGCTGCCGGGCTTCGCGCCGTTCACCCGCGGCGTGCGCGCCACGATGTATACCGGCCAGCCCTGGACCATTCGCCAATATGCCGGTTTTTCGACAGCGGAGGACTCCAACGCGTTCTACCGCAAGAACCTCGCAGCCGGGCAAAAGGGCCTGTCGGTGGCCTTCGATCTGGCCACCCACCGGGGCTATGATTCCGATCATCCGCGGGTGACCGGCGATGTCGGCAAGGCGGGCGTGGCGATCGATTCGGTCGAGGACATGAAGATCCTGTTCGACGGCATACCGCTCGGCGAGATGAGCGTCTCGATGACCATGAACGGGGCGATCATTCCGGTGCTGGCGATGTTCATCGTTGCAGGCGAGGAACAGGGCGTCGAGCGCGCGGCACTCACCGGCACGGTGCAGAACGACATCCTCAAGGAGTTCATGGTCCGCAACACCTATATCTATTCGCCCGAACCCTCGATGCGGATTGTCGCCGACATCATCGAGTTCACGTCGAAGGAAATGCCGAAGTTCAACTCGATCTCGATTTCCGGCTACCACATGCAGGAAGCCGGCGCGACGCTGGCGCAGGAGCTGGCCTATACGCTGGCTGACGGTATGGAATATGTCCGGGCAGCCCAGACCAAGGGGCTCGATGTCGACGCGTTTGCCGGCCGGCTGTCGTTCTTCTTCTGCATCGGCATGAATGTGTTTATGGAAGCCGCAAAACTGCGCGCGGCCCGCGCCATGTGGTCGAAGATCATGACCGACTTCGGCGCCAAATCCGAGCGCTCGAAGATGCTGCGCACCCATTGCCAGACATCAGGCGTGTCGCTGACCGAGCAGGATCCTTACAACAATGTGGTTCGCACGGCGTTTGAAGCCATGGCCGCCGTGCTGGGCGGCACCCAGTCGCTGCACACCAATTCATTTGATGAGGCGATCGCGCTGCCGACGGAATTCTCGGCCCGCATCGCCCGCAACACCCAGCTCATCCTGGCGCACGAGACCGGCGTGACCAATGTGGTCGATCCGCTCGGCGGGTCTTATTATGTCGAGAAGCTGACCGCTGATCTGGCCGCGAAAGCCTGGGAGCTGATTGCCGAGGTCGAGGCGCTTGGCGGCATGACCAAGGCGGTGGAACAGGGCCTGCCGAAGATGCGCATCGAGGAAGCCGCAGCCCGGCGGCAGGCACGGATCGACCGTGGCGAAGACGTCATCGTCGGGGTCAACCGGTTCCGGCTGGCCGACGAACCGCAGGTCGACATTCTCAACATCGACACCGACAAGGTGCGCGCCGGCCAGGTGGCGCGGCTCAACAAGATGCGTGCCAGCCGCGACCCGAAGACCCATCAGTCCGCCATCGCGACGCTGGAACAGATCGCGACATCCGGCAAGGGCAACCTGCTCTCCGCCGCCGTCGATGCGGCACGGGCGCGGGCCTCGCTGGGCGAGATTTCCGATGCCATGGAGCGCGGCTTTGGTGGCCGCCACCATGCGGTGACCAAGGTGATCGGCGGCGTCTATGAGGACGTCTATCACGACGATCCGGAATATCAGGCAATCCGCTCGCGGATCGCCGACTACACGACGGACAAGGGCCGCGCGCCGCATGTACTGGTCGCCAAGATGGGTCAGGACGGCCATGACCGCGGCGCCAAGGTGATCGCCACGGCATTCGCCGACATGGGCTTCAAGGTCGATCTGACCGACATGTTCGAGACACCAGCGGAAGTGACCGACAAAGCCATCGCGCTCGGCGTCGACGTGGTCGGTGTGTCATCGCTGGCTGCCGGACACAAATCGCTGGTGCCCGAACTGATCAACCGTCTGAAAGACAAGAACCGCGCAGATATCCAGGTGGTCGTCGGCGGGGTGATCCCCGAACAGGATTACGCCTTCCTGCGCGAAGCCGGCGTGGCTGAGATTTTTGGTCCGGGCTCGAATGTGCTGGATGCAGCAAATGCGGTGCTGGCGCGAATTTCGGGACTGAAGCGGAACATGTGAACCCCACTCCCTTCTCCCCTTCGTGGGAGAAGGGAGGTCTAGCGTCCAACTATGTTGATCACTCCCCCCACGTCCTTTCCAGCAGCGCCAGCCAGTTCTTCCGGGCGATCTTCTCGATCAATGCCTCGCCGTACTGCCGCTCGCGCATCTGCCCGATCAGCGCCTGGACGCCGGTGACGTCGCCGATGACGTCGGGCAGGTCGGCGCCGTCGAAATCGGAGCCGAGGCCGACATGGTCTTCGCCGAGCTTTTCGACCAGATGATCGAGGTGACGCATGATTGGATCCCAGCCGCAATCAGTTGCCTTGCGGCCATCGTCACGCAGGAACACGGTGGCGTAATTCAGGCCGACCATGCCGTTGCTCTCACGGATCATCGCCAGCTGCCGGTCGGTGAGATTGCGGGTTGAAGGCGTGACTGCATGGGCGTTGGAATGGGTGGCGACCAGCGGCGCGTCGGAGAGGCGGGCGACATCGTTGAAGCCCTTCTCGTTGAGATGCGACAGGTCGATCATGATCTTCAGTTCATTGCAGGCCTTGACAAGACCCTTGCCGGCATCGGTCAGGCCCGGTCCGGTGTCGGGATCGCCCGGAAAGCGGAACGGGACGCCGTGGCCGAACACGGTCGGCCTGCTCCACACCGGGCCGAGCGAGCGCAGACCCATGGCATGAAAAGCGTAGAGCGCGTCGAGATCCGGGCCGATGGCTTCCGCACCTTCCATGTGCATGATCGCGGCGATGATGCCGGTTTCCATGCAGGCGCGAAGATCGGCACTGGTGCGGCAGATCTTCAGTGCGCCTTTTGAGGCCCGCTCCATCCACATCAGATGCGCGGCCATGGCAAATGCTGTGGGGAGCGCCCCGGCTGCATCGATCAGGTCCGGCAACGGCAGATCATAGGGGGGACTGTCCATCATCGCCTGATAATCAGGCGCGCCTACCTCGACCGGTGACGGGATGTAGATGGCGAAAAAGCCGCCGGCAAACCCAGCCCTCTTCATCCGTGGCAGGTCGAGATGGCCTTCCTGGCCGTCTCCGAGCCACAGGGCCTCGCGCCGGTCGGGCTCACGCAGCAGTCTGAGCAGGAAATCATTGTGACCGTCGATAAATGGCGTGATTGCCATGGCGTGCTCCATCAGCGCTGAAGTGCAGGATCTCGGGTGAAGCCCTCGCTCGCTGTCAGCAGATTGCGTGTGTAATCTTTGGTTGTTTTGTGGGCCTGCAGGGCTTCACGGCTCAATTCCTCGACCACCTGTCCGCTCTGCATCACCACCAAGCGATCACACATGTGCGAGACAACAGCCAGATCGTGGCTGACCAGAACATAGGTGAGTCCGCGTTCTGCGCGCAGCCGGTCGAGCAGATTGAGCACCTCGGCCTGAATCGAGGCATCGAGTGCTGATGTTGGCTCGTCAAGCAGGATCACCCTGGGCTCGAGAATCAGGGCGCGGGCGATTGCAACGCGCTGACGCTGGCCACCGGAGAGCTGATGCGGATAGCGAAAGCGGAACCCTGCCCCCAAACCGACATCGTCAAGCGCCTGTTCAACACGGTTCTCACGATTGTCGAAGCCGTGAATGGCCAGCGGTTCTGACAGCACCCGGTCTATGGTATGGCGCGGATGCAGCGAGGCATAGGGATCCTGAAACACCATCTGCACACGGCGATAGAATGCCGGATCCCGTGGCGTCGAAACGGGCTCGCCGGAAATGCTGATGCGGCCGCCGGTAACCGGCGCCAGACCACACAGTGCACGCAGGACCGTGGACTTGCCGGAGCCGCTTTCGCCGACAATGCCGAAGCTTTCCTCTTCCTCGACCGCCAACGAGACGCCCCGCAAAGCACGAACCAGGCGATCGCCACCGTCAAAGGTGACTTCAAGATCTTCGATATCTATAAGCGCCATTCCGGTCCTCAATCCAACCATGCATCGTCGCGCGCCAAGACTGGCAGCGGGCGGGTGTCGCCAGTGATCGTCGGCAGGCAATTGAGCAGGCCTTTGGTATAGGGGTGCTGCGCCTCATGCATCTTGCGGGCATCAAGTTCCTCTACCACCTGGCCTGCATACATCACCAGCACGCGGTCGCAAAAGGTCGAGACCAGTCTGAGATCATGGCTGATGAAGATCAGACTCATGCCACGCTCGGTGACGAGATTGTCGAGAATACGCAGCACCTCGATCTGCACTGTGACGTCGAGCGCTGATGTCGGTTCGTCGGCGATCAGCAGATCCGGCTCGGTGACCAGCATCATGGCGATCATGGCGCGCTGGCCCATGCCGCCGGAGAGTTCATGCGGGTAGGCTGCCATCACCCGATCCGGATCGCGGATCTGCACCGCCTCAAGCATGGCGATGGATTTATCGCGGGCCTCGGACCGGCCACCGTGCAGCTTGACCGCTTCCATGATTTGCTTGCCGATGGTCATCACCGGATTGAGCGAGAATTTCGGATCCTGCATGACCATCGACATGCGGGCGCCACGCAAGCCCCGCCATTGCTTTGGCGTCGCGGTGCGCAGATCGATGCCGTCAAATTCCAGCTTGTCGGCGGTGGCGGTTCCCGAGACCGGCGTCAGGCCCAAAATGGCGCGGCCGGTCTGCGATTTGCCGGAGCCGCTCTCGCCGACGATGCCGAGCCGTTCACGACCAAGATTGAAACTGACACCGCGCACCACCTCGACCGGACCCTGGCGCGAGGGAAAGGCAATGCGCAGGTTTTCAACTGACAGCAGCTGGCTCATTTCACGGCCTTCGGATCAAGCACATCACGCAGGCCGTCACCGAGCAGATTGAAGCCCAGCGAAACGGTGAAAATGGCAATACCGGGCATGGTCGCGACCCACCAGTAATCAATGAGGAAGCGACGTCCGCCGGCGATCATCGCGCCCCATTCAGGCTGCGGCGGCTGCGCACCCAGTCCAAGGAACCCGAGACCAGCAGCGATCATGATGATGCCGGCCATGTCGAGCGTGACCCGGACGATCACCGAGGACAGGCACAGCGGCATGACGTGACCCCAGATGATCCGCGTCGACGAGGCGCCCTGCAGGCGGATGGCATCAATATGTTCGGCGTTGCGAATGGTCAGCGTTTCGGCGCGCGCCAGCCGGGCGTAGGGCGGCCAGGAGGTGATGGCGATCGCGATGATGGCGTTTTCAATTCCGGGCCCAAGCGCTGCGACAAAGGCAAGCGCCAGGATCAGTCTCGGAAAGGCCAGAAAGATATCGGTGATCCGCATCAGCACGGTATCGAGCCAGCCGCCGAAATAGCCTGACGTGGTGCCGACCAGCAGGCCGATCGGCGTGGCGATGATTGCCACCAGCGCTACCACCATCAACGTTAGCCGTGCGCCATGCACGACCCGGCTGAAGATATCGCGGGCCAGATCATCGGTGCCCATCAAATGGTCCATCGATGGTGGCAGCAACCGTGCGGTGCGCAAATCGCCACCCAGCACAGGGTCGTAAGGCGCAATGACATTGGCAAAGATGGCGACCAGCACCAGAAGTACGACAATGCTCAGCCCGATCATGCCGAGCCGATTGCTGGTGAACAAAAGCCACGTTCGCCAAATTTGCCCCAGGCGGGCCTGGCGGCGGGAAGCGGGCTGCTCGCTCAGCAGCCATTCGCCAAGGCTCTGGCTCGGTGCGTCGGCAGTCATGTGCGCCTCCTGACCCGGGGATCAAGCAAGGTATAGAGAAAATCGGATAACAGATTGAGGCCGACAAAGATGATGCCGATCAGCAGGGTTCCACCGAGCACGGCATTCATGTCGGCGTTTTGCAGCGAGTTGGTCAGGTACTGGCCAAGGCCGGGCCAGGCAAACACGGTCTCGGTCAGCACCGAGCCTTCGAGCAGGCCGGCATAAGACAGAGCGATAACGGTGACCAGCGGAACAGCGGCATTCCTGAGCGCGTGCACCCAGATGATGCGCCACTCGGCGACGCCCTTGACCCGGGCGGTCACGATATATTCCTGCGCCAGTTCGTTGAGCATGAAACTGCGGGTCATCCGCGCGATATAGGCCATCGAGAAATAGCCAAGCAGCGCTGCGGGCAAGGCGATGTGGGACACCACGTTGCGAAATGCGCCCCACTGGCCCTGCATCGCGGTATCGATGAGAAACAGTCCGGTTTTCGGCGTGAAGGCATATTCGTAAGAAATGTCGATGCGGCCCGGACCGGCGACGATTCCCCATTTGGCGTAAAACAGCAGCAGACCAAGCAGACCAAGCCAGAAGATTGGCGCGGAATAGCCCACCAGACCGAGGATACGAACCACCTGATCGACCAGTTTGCCTTGCCGAACTGCGGCCCAGACACCAACAGGAACCCCGAACAGGGTGCCAATCAGGATTCCAACAGTGGCAAGTTCAAGGGTGGCAGGAAAGACGCGAATGAGGTCGTCGACAATGGGTTTCTTGGTGAGCAGGCTCTCGCCGAAATCGCCAGTCACTGCCTTTTCGACGTAAAGCCCGAATTGCACATAGAGCGGACGGTCGAGGCCGAGCTCAATGAAGGCCTTGTCGTAGGTCGATTGCGAAGCCCGGTCGCCGACGACGGCCAGCACCGGATCAACCGGGACCACCCGGCCAATCAGGAAGGTGACAACAAGCAAACCGAAAATGGTGACGGCAATAGTGGCAACCAGCCGAGAGACTTTGCCGAGGATAGCCGGAAGGGCGCTGGCGCGCCCTTCCGCAAGAGCAGATGTGTCAGACAATTACTTGGTCACTGCCTTGAACGAGTTGTCGTTGAACGACGGGCCGACGATGAAGCCCTCAACGTTCTTGCGGCGCGCCAGAACCTCAATTTCCTGGAACATGATGACAAACGGTGAAGTCTGCTGATGTTCAGTCTGGAGATCGACATACATCTGGGCGCGCTTCTTTGCGTCGCCTTCGAGGATCGCTGCATCGGCCTTGAGCGTCATTTCCGGGATGTCCCAAGCATTGCGCCATGCCAGCGGCTTGGAAGCGGCATCGTCGGAGTTGTCCGGGTTACGGGCAAAAGTATCAGCATTGGTGTGCGGATCCTGATAGTCGGGACCCCAACGGCCGATATAGATATCGTGATTGCGGGCGCGATATTTGGTCAGCGTTTGCTGTCCATCGCCCGGAATCAGTTCCATCTTGATGCCGGCCATCGCCATGGTCTGCTGAATGGCCTGGCCCATTGCGGTAATTTCAGGCGTGTTACGGGTGTCCATGGTAACCGTAAAACCGTCGGACAGGCCTGCTTCGGTGAGCAGTTCCTTGGCCTTCTCGACATTGAGCGAGAACGGCGTGTCTTCCAGAGCGCCGAGGAAACCACGCGGCAGGAAGGCTTGATGCGGAATGACCTTGCCCTTCATGATCGTGTCGGAGATGGTCGCGTAGTCGACGAGATATTTCATCGCCTGACGCACTTCCGGTTTGGCCAGAATTTCGTTCTTCTGGTTCAGGCCGAGATAATAGATTGAACCCTTCACACCGCTCTCGATGACAATGTCTGCATTGGTAGACATTGCTGTGATTTCTTCGGCGCTGACATTGCGGGCAATGTCGATATCGCCCTGCTCAAGCAGCAAGCGCTGGGTCGCGGTTTCGGGAATGTGCCGGTAGATGGAGCGGGCCATCGCCGGGGCATTGCCGGAATAATTGTCGTTGCGTTCAAGCACGACGGCCTCGTTGGCGCGCCAGTCGCGAATGGTGAAGGCGCCGGAACCGGCGTAATTGGTCTTGAGCCAGTTGTAACCGAAATCACCGTCGACTTCATGACTCTTGACCACTTCGCTATCAACGATGAATCCCACTGTCGCAGTCAGGCAATAGAGCACCAGCGTTGGCGCGTAGGGCTTGTCCATCTCGAATTCGAAGGTCATGTCGCCGGTCTTGCGGATCATCGCATCAACGTTGTCGGCATTGAAGCCGAACTGCGTGAGAATGAACGCCGGTGACTTGTCGAGCTTGATGACCCGCTGCAGCGTGTAGACCACATCATCAGCCGTGATCGGGTTGCCAGAGGCAAACTTCATGTCCGGACGAATGGTGAAGGAGAAAGTCTTGCCGTCTTCGGAGATGTCCCATTTTTCGGCAATGACGCCGAAGATCTCGGAGACATCGTTGACGTTGTAGCCAATCAGGCCCTGATAGGAATTTCCGAGGATTTCGGAGGCGCTGAACTCGAACACTTCAGCCGGGTCGAGGGTGATGATGTCGTCGATCGCCCAAGCCTGAATGAGTGTGTCAGCCGGCGTCTCAGCTTCAGCCGTGACCGGCGCAAAGGCTGCGGCTGTGCACATCAGCGCCACGGCCACGAATTTTTGAATGTGTTTCACAAGAAACTCCCAGTTATAATTGTTCCTGATAAGCTGTTCGCGGGCGCGAGATTTTTCCCTTTTTACCCAGCGGAAGTGTCAATCTGGACACAGCCCTATGTGACTGTCAAGCACACCAGAAAGCCCTGCTATACAGCCTGTGATTGAACCAAGCGTGAAACCCCGGATTTGCGGGGATCGCGATGGCACCACAATAATCAAGCCATCGTTATTTTTGATGCATTCAGCATTCCGCCATCTGCCTCGTCGAGCTTCACACCCCTGCCAGACCGAATGAAACAGCCCCCCAGGCAAGAGCCAGAAGGAACACCGTTTCCAGCACGATGATAGCGATGTGCCGCCATCCCAGATCCATCATGGTCTTCATGTTGGTACGCACGCCAAGAGCGGAGATTGCGATCACCAGCAACCAGGAGGATGCGTCGACCAGCAAAGCCGCAACACCTTCCGGAATTAGTCCGATGCTGTTGGCGATGGTGACTGCGCCGAAGCCGATCACGAACAGCGGCAGACGGACTTGCGAAAAGCCGCTTTCGCGGCGCGCTGTAGCAAGGGCAACGATGATCAACACCACCGGCAAAAGAGTAACGCGGAGCAATTTGACAATCGTCGCCGTGTCGCCAGCTTCCGTCGAAATCGAATATCCGGCGCCCACCACCTGTGCCACGTCATGAATTGTCGCACCGATCAGGAAACCGCTTTGGACATCAGTCAGTCCAGCGAGCCCGAAAAGCACCGGATAGATGATCATGGCAATGGTCGACAGTGTGGTAACGGCAACAACGGTGAACAACACGTTGCGCTCAGTCTTGTCGTTGGTGGGGATCACCGCTGCCAGCGCCAGTGCTGCCGAGGCGCCGCAGATCGCCACCGCGCCGCCGGTCAGGATCGCAAAGCGCCAGCCGCGCGAAAACAGTTTTGCGCAGATGAAACCGAAGCCAATGGTCAACGCCATCAGGCTTGCCACCGTGACGAGCCCGGCTGTGCCGATGCCGGCAATATCGCCCAACGTGATGCGCGCGCCAAGCAGCACGATGCCAAGCCGCAACAACGTTTTTGAACCAAAGACGACGCCTTCGGAGGTTCGCTCCTGGTCGGCCATAAAATTGAACGCCATACCGATGAGTAGCGCGAACAACATCACCGGCGCGGCATAGTGCTCGGACAAAAACCGGGCAGCGGCGGCAATGGTCAGAGCCAGCAAGAGGCCCGGAAACAGGCTGCACGCACGCCCATGCAATTTGGATAGAGAGGCCATTGGTACAGCTCCGCAGTTCAAAACGTCCTAAAAACAAATGCCCGGGGGTCCCTACCCGGGCAAACCACTCCAAGCGTTCCATGGAGCGGCAAGAGACCATGACACAAGGAGATCGCAGGCGCCTGTTCACAGTGTCTGCATGAACAGGCCTGGCACCTAAGCGCACAAGCGATTTCGGATTCAGGGTTTGAGAATGATCTTCGGGGCAGCAGCCCGCCGGCCCTGAATATCGGCAAAAGCTTCCGCACCATTTTCAAGCGCACGAATTTCCGCCCAGTCGAGAGTGCCGAGACGGCCATCGAAAATCGCTGCCGCGGTGTTCCGGAAATCCTCAGGTGTGTATGTGTAAGCCCCGATGAAGGTGATCTCCTGCAGCGTCATGCGGCGGATATCTAGGCCGCCGGAGGCATCGCCTAGGCCAATATGTACGATAACCCCACCGGGTCGCACGGCACGGCTGGCGGTAGCTCTGGTCGCAGAAAAACCAACGCCATCAATGACCAGATCGTAACCACCGGGTTCCTCAGCCATTGTCTCATTGGGTGAAGCGATCCTGAAATCTCCGGCTGATTTGAGCGCCGGGATACGACGGTGATTGGTTTCGCTGATGGTTACGTCACTGGCACCATTGGCGCTAAGCGCCAATGCGGCGCCGAGACCGATCGCTCCGCCGCCGATGACAAGACACCGTGCGCTCGGCAGCGGACCGTCCAAAGCCCCGGCACCCAGCCGCATTGCATGCCAGCCACACGCCAGAGGCTCGGCAAGACAGGCCGTCTCGAAGGACACATGATCCGGCATCTCAACCAGATTTTCGTGCGGGATGGCGATGTATTCGGCAAACGCCCCCTGCCGCGGTGCCATCGACAGAATTTGACGTTTCGGGCACAGATTGTTGCGTCCGGACTGACAGGCCCGGCAATGGCCGCATGTGGCGAGCGGATTGACGGTCACGCGACGTCCGGCACCGATGCCTTCGATAACGACGCCGGCAGCCTCATGTCCGAGAATAAGCGGCGCAGGCCGTCTTTCGTCATGACCGAGATAGGCGTGCATGTCGGAGCCGCAAATTCCCACTGCCTCGACCCGGATCAAACACTCACCCGGCGGAACAACCGGCGCAGGCTCCTTGCGATAGACCAGACTTTCAGGCGCGGTGTAAACCAGTGCTTTCATTTGGCGGTGTATCCCCCGTCGACGAAAAGGACCTGGCCGGTGACGTAGGCCGAGGCTTCGGAGGCGAGAAACAGCAGCGGCCCCTCGATGTCAGCCATTTCGCCATTGCGGCCAATGCAGGTGGATGCCGCATGCATGGCGGAGACCGCCGGATCGGCGAAGACCGGTCCGGTCAGCTCGGTCTTAAAAAAACCAGGCGCAAGCGCATTGGCATTGATGCCATCTCTCGACCAGGCCTCGGCCATGGCGCGGGTCATCTGCTCGACCCCGCCCTTTGAGGCGCCATATGCAATGCCGTTGCTGAAGGCCCGGCGCGATTGCAGCGAGGCGAAATTGATGATCCGGCCCCAGCGTTTTTCGCGCATGGCTGGCACCAGCGCCTGGGCAAGGAAGAACGGAACTGTGAGATTGAGCGCGATGGTTTGCGCCCAACCTTCGGGCGTCACCTGATCGGCCGGCTGCCGCAGATTGAGACCGGCGGCATTGACCAGAATATCCGGCGAACCGAAGGGATCAGAGACTTTTTCAGCCAATGCAGCGATATCGGTCTCAGCCGCAAGATCGGCGGCAAGGGCTGCGGTTTCGCCGCCAGCTTCGGCGCTCCATTGTTCGAGCGCCTCGGCTCGGCGCGCGAGACCCACAACTTGTGCGCCGGCCTGAACCAGAAAATTCGCAGCCGCCCGGCCCAGACCGGAGCTTGCCCCGGTCACCAGCGCGACGCGGCCGGTGAGACTGAACATATCGGTGCGGCTCATGTCAGACGTCCTGACCGGTGCCCGAGAGGTCGAAATTCTCGCCGGGAAAGTATTTGCGCAAACGGATGTCAGCAGTACGGGCGTGGCCTTCCATGCCCTCGAGCCGGGAGATCCGGGCTGTCGCCTCGGCAACCGGTTTGGCGCCTTCGCGGGTGGCGCGCTGCCAGGTGACTATCTTCATGAACTTGTGCACCGAGAGCCCACCGGTATAGCGCGCAGCGCCCGAGGTCGGCAGCACGTGGTTGGTGCCCGAGGCCTTGTCGCCAAAAGCAACCGTGGTTTCCTCGCCGAGGAACAGCGAGCCGTAGCAGCCGAGACGGTTGAGCCACCAGTCGAGGTCAGAGGCCTGAACAGTGAGATGCTCGGGCGCGTATTCGTCGGAGGTCGCTGCCATCTCCTCGCGGCTGCCGCACAGAATGACCTCGGCGAAATCGCGCCAGGCGGCTTCTGCGTTTTCCCGGTTGACCTGCGGCAACGTGGAAATCAGCTTCGGCACCAGTGCCATAACGGATTCCGCCAGCGGCTTGTCATCGGTGACCAACCAGACCGGGGAATTGTAACCATGCTCGGCCTGACCGACGAGGTCGGCGGCAACGATTTCCGGGTCGGCATTCTTGTCAGCGAGGATCAGGCTGTCGGTGGGACCGGCGAACATGTCGATGCCGACGCGGCCAAACAGGATGCGCTTGGCTTCAGCGACGAACTGGTTGCCGGGACCGACCAATATGCCTGACGGAGGTACATCAAACAGTCCGAAGGCCATCGAGGCCACGCCCTGCACCCCACCCAGTGCGAGAATGCTGTCGGCGCCGCAGATGTCGGCGGTGTAGAGGATCGCCGGATGAACCCCGACATCGGGACGCGGCGGAGAGCACACCGTAATGTGCTTGCAGCCGGCAACTTTCGCGGTGGTGACGGTCATGATGGCGGAGGCGACATGGCTGTAGCGCCCGCCGGGTACATAACAACCGGCAGCCTCGATCGGGATCGTCTTCTGGCCGGCGATCAGCCCCGGCACGATCTCGATCTCGATGTCGGTGAGGGTCTTTTTCTGAGCTTCGGCGAATTTCCGCACATTGTCGTGAGCGAAGCGGATATCGTCCTTGATTTTCTGTGGAAGGCTTGCCGCCGCAGCTTCGATTTCCTCACGGGTAACGCTGATGTTGCCAGTGTAGCGGTCGAATTTCTCGGCGTAACTGCGTGCCGCCGCCTCACCACCGGTTTCGATCTCATCGAGGATCGCCTGCACGGTATCGCGGACAGACCCGGAATCGGAGGTCGAGGTTTTTGAGGCTTTCTTGAGATAGGTACGGGACATGTCTCCGGTCCTCCTATTGATAGATTGCGGGCAGCAGGGTGGTGGACAGCGCCGGAACAAAGGCGATGAGCAGAACCACGATCAGCATGAAGAATACGAAGGGGATCGCCTGCCAGGCAATTCTCAGGATCGATTCACCGGTAATGCCAGATACGACGAACAGGTTGAGACCGAGCGGCGGGGTGATGAAACCGACCCCGAGCGCGGTGATCATCATGATGCAGAACTGGATCTCGTTCATGCCGATATTGTCGGCGAGCGGCTTTAGGATCGGGGCCAGGATGACGATATTGGGGGTGGTCTCCATGACGCAGCCCGCGGCAATCAGGATGAAGATCATCATCAGAACAATCACCGTCGGGTCATCGCTCAGCGATGTCACAGCGCCAACGAAACCCTGCGGCACGCCCATGATGGCGAGCGCCTGGGCCAGCGGCAGCGAAAACGCGATGATCGGCAGGATGACGCCAACCACCTTGGCGGAACTGAGCAGCATCGAGGGAAAATCCGACAGGCTCAACGTCCTGAGCACGAAGCCCATGATGATGGTGACGATAACTGCCGTGGCGCCAGCTTCAGTCGGTGTCAGACGGCCGGAAAAGATGCCGTAGAAGATGATGCCTGGAACCAGGAAGGCGTACCAGCCCGAAGCCAGCGTCTTGCCGAGGTTACTGCTCCACTCGGCGAACGTCATCGGCTCGCCACCTTCGTATTTGTAGATCCGGTTGACGACGAGATTGGTGATCAGGATCGAGGTGAGGATGCAAATGCCCGGAATGAGGGCTGCCAGGAACAGGGTCGAGGCGGAAATGCCGAGCACCAGACCGATGATAATGTAGGCGATGGACGGAGGAATGAGGATGCCGGTGCAGGCGCCGGCGGCAACAAGCGCACAGGCATAGGGGCGCGGGTATCCGCTTTCGACCAACCGGCCGATGGTCATGCGGCCGACGGCAGCAGCCCCTGCCGCGTCGGAGCCGGAAATCGCCGAAAACATGCCGCAGACCAGCACCGTGGCCGATCCGAAGCCACCCTTGGTCCAGCAGGTGAGCGCTTCAGCGACATCAAGAAACTTGCGGCTCAGCCCGGTGCGCACCAGCACATCGCCGGTGAGAACGAACAGCGGAATGGCCGTGAGCGCGAATGCGTCAATGCCGTCGAACAGGGATTCGCCGACCAGCGACAACGGCAGAGCGCCGGACATGAGCAGCATGATGATCGCGGCCGAGCCAATGGCGGCCCAGACGGGGATGGCGAGCGCGCACAGGAGCACGAAGATCAGAACCGGAGCATAAAAATCCCAGCCCAGTTCGACGGCGTTTAATTGCTGGTTCCACAACATGGTCTTGCCTCAATCAAACAGCTGGTTGCCTTCGAACACCGGCTTGCCGGTTCGAAGCGCAATGACGTCATTTATGAAGGACTGGATCAGCCGGGCGATCATCAGCGTAAAGCCGACAGGAACGGCCATCAGGAACCAGACCATGGAAATGCGAAGGCCATGACTGACGGACCCGAATTTCCAGGAGACCGCGACCGTTTCAAATGACCAGTAGAGCGCCACCAGCGCCACGGCGAACATGACCACATCGCCGAGCATGTAAATGAAGGCCTTGCCGCGTGGACCGAGGTAATGAACGATCACGTCGATGCGGATATGAGCACGCTCTTTCACCGCTGACGCGGCCCCTATCCAGGCCAGATAAATGAAGGAATAGCGGACGATTTCCTCGCCCCAGATGGAGGAGTAGGCGAAGACTTCTCGGCGGATGACTTCCACCGACATTGTCACCACAAGCAGCATGTAAAAGACCAGTAAGGCCCATCGCTCCGCGTTTCTGTCCAATGCTCTCAAAAATCTAGGCACATCTATCCCCTCCTGCGTGATGCCGTCTGGCAAAACAGCGGCTGCTCAAGCTGGCATGAAAGGCTTTCTGGCGAAACCGGCGCCCACTTGAGGCGCCGGCAAGCGCAGATGTCAGGCGTCGTGGACGTAATAGCGGCCCATGGTGCTTGCGGCTTCGTCGAGCTTGGCAAACACATCCATCGAACCGGCGAGTTCGACCTTGAACGTGTCCCACTCGGGCTTCTGGTAGCCGCCCGCATCCCTCCACATGGCCAGCTGATCCTGGCTCAGGGAATGGAACTCGACACCGGACTTCGTCATTTCATACATGGCGTAGGCGCGTGCAGCGGGAACCTTGGCGAGGTTCTGCTGGGCGGTGATCTCGCCTGCGAACTCGATGGCCTGCTGCACATCCTCCGGTAGTCCGTTGAACCATTCGAGATTCATCGAGAAGACCTGAGCGTCGGGCACGGCCTGGGTGAAGGTCACATGGCTGATAATGTCCTTGAAGCCGAAGACGAAGAGTGCACCAGCGGACGGATCGAGAGCATCGGCGACACCCTGTTTGATCGCCGAGGGGGTTTCGCCCCAGGCCACCGGCGTCGGGTTGGCGCCGACCATGCGGTAATATTGCTGCAGCATCGCCGAACCGGGCACCCGGAACTTGACGCCCGCCATGTCGGCTGGGGTGATGATGGCATCACCGCCTTTGCGGACCGCGACAACGCGAGGATCGATGACGATATAGAATAGCGCCTTGAAGCCTGCCGCCTCGATCTTGGGGTGAACTTCGCCCTTCCAGGCATCAGACGTCACCAGATTGACGAACTTCTGGTTGGCGCCGCAGAAATAGGGAAGGTTGACCAGATCGGCAGCAGGTGCGAACGCCGCGAAATTCGCCAGCGAATGCTGTGCGGCCTGTATGGTGCCGCTCTGAACCTTCTGAACCAGCGCGCCGCCGGCGCCGAGCTGACCACCGGGGGCAAGCTTGACATAGACCTTGCCCCCGGTGGCATTCTGAATGTTTTCCTTGAGGTCGAGCTGCATGATCGGATAGCTGCGCGACGCGCCCAGAACATAGGCGGTGGCAATCGTCATGGTGTGCTCGGCAGCGGACTCGCGCTCTTTTTCTTCCTTGGCGGTCTGTGCGACAGCCTCTTCAGACCACAAAGTCCCCGCTACTCCCGCCACCAACGCCGCGGTGAACGCGCCCTTGCCGGTCAGTTTGAGAAAGTTGCGCCTTTCAGCGGACGCCAGCACATCTTTAAGAATTTCGTTTGTCATCGGGTTTCCTCCTCCCTGTGAAGTGTCGTGGTTTCATCACCTTTCTCCTGCCCCTCGAGCAGGAGAATGCCGGCGACAAAGAAACTGCAGGAGATTGCAAGCACCAAGGCTTCCGCCACATCGGACAGGAAGGCGGCGCGGAAAAACGCACCTGCCGTTACGTCGGCGATGAACAGCACCATCAACAGGCCTGCCATCCAGAATGCCGATTTTCCCGCTTGCGTCATGACCCCTCCCAAGGTTCCAACAAAAATTAATGTAAGCGCTTACACCGATTTTTGCAAGCGCTTACATCGCGCATTAGGTTCGAAGCAGGTATAGTGCTCCGAAGAGGGGCTATGAGCGATTTTACAAAACCAACGCTGGATGACGTGGCGCGCGCGGCAGGGGTGTCGACGGCGACGGTCTCGCGTTGTCTGAACGCGCCGGACCGGGTGATCGCGCAAACCCGCGAACGGGTGATGAAAGCTGTTGAGGCGCTGGGCTACACACCGGATTTCGGCGGGCGGGCGCTCGCCTCGCGGCGGACCAATACGGTTGGCGCCATCATCCCCACCATGGACAATGCCATCTTTGCACGGGGACTGCAGTCGTTCCAGGAAGCGTTGTCGAAATTCGGCAAGACCTTGCTGGTGGCAAGCTCGGGGTATTCCACGGCGCGCGAACGCGAACAGATGGAAGTCATGGCCAGCCGTGGCGTCGACGGGCTGCTGCTGATCGGATCGGCGCGCCCCGACAGCAGCGTCGAATTCCTGCGCCGGCGCGGCATTCCTTTTCTCGGAGCCTGGAACCTGGGTGACAAGGATGGCTATTTCGTCGGCTTCGACAATCGCGCTGCTGCCGCCGGGCTGACCGAAAAGGTTATCTCCCAGGGCCATCGCCGGCTCGCCATGATCGCCGGCATTACAGAGATGAACGACCGCGCCGCCGACCGGATGGAGGGTGTGCAGGCCGCCGCCGAACTGGCGGGAATCGGTCGTGACCAGCTGCCGGTGATCGAAGCGGCCTACACCTTTGACGACGGAGCGCGGGCTTTCGGAGAGCTGATGGCGCTGTTTCCGCGTCCGACAGTGGTGATGTGCGGCAACGACGTACTCGCCGTCGGAGCCATGCAGAAGGCGCGCGAACTTGGTCTGCGGGTACCGGAAGACGTGTCGATTACCGGCTTTGACGACATCGATCTTGCCGGCGTCGTCGCGCCCAAATTGACCACCGTTCGGGTGCCGCACCGGCGCATGGGCGAGGCGGCTGCCGAGATGCTGATAAAGCTGATCGACAAGCAGCCGGTGGAGCGGCAGATCGAAATTCCGACGGCCATCGTCGAACGCGGAACACTCGGACCGCCGCCTGCTGATTCACCCGCGTGACCAATCCCGCCTGCCCTCTGCATCAATGGAAATTCCTGCCTTTCGGCAAAGCCCGGCTTGCGGCTCTGGCGGTCGCCATTTCCTCATAGTCCTGCCGCAGTTCCGGCGCGTCGCGGATCAGCTTGATGATGCGCGCGGCGGGCTTGGTGCGCGGACGCATGTCCTCGATCGGGCGACGGACTTCGTCGGCATTGGCAAGCCCGCCCATGTCGCTCGCCATGTCGGAAATCTGCGCCATCATCGGGGTGAGATCCTCGAGATACTCGGCCACGACATGAATGACGCCCTGTTCATTCTGCAATTTGCCGCGCACGCCGATGCAGCGGCTGCCAAGAACGATGGCGCGGAATTTTTCAAACACCTTTGGCCAGACGATGATGTTGGCGACACCGCTCTCATCCTCGATGGTCTCGAACACAACGCCTTTGGCCGAGCCCGGCCGCTGCCGCACGAGCACGAGGCCTGCGACCTTGACCACCCTGCCGGAGCGGATTTCCTGCAGATCGGAATTGGGACGGCAGCCGGAGCGCGCCAGCCGCTCGCGCAGGAATGACATCGGATGGGCCTTGAGAGAAAACGACAGCGATTGGTAATCATTGATCACCTGCTCGCCCAGCGGCATCGGCGGCAGGTCGACATCGGGTTCCTTTTGCAGATCCTGCGTGTCAGCCAGAGCAAACAACGGCAACCGCTCGGCGCTCGAGAGCGGGTCGAGCGCCTTGACCGCCCACAGCGCGTCACGCCGATCCAGCCCGATCGAGCGGAAGCAATCGGCCTCGGCCAATTGTTCGATCGAGCGGCGCGGCAGGCCGGAGCGCATCCACAGATCGCGGACACTGTCATAGCCACGGTCGCGCCGAGCCATCAGTTGTTCGGCTTCCGCCGCGCCAAATCCCTTGACGTGCCGCAGCCCCAGCCGCACCGCGTGGCTATGCTTCATGACATCCTTCATCTCCCGGTGCCGGGCTGACAGCGGCTGCGATTGAGCGTCAGGCTCCAGCGTAGAGTCCCAATTCGAGCAATTGATATCGACAGGGCGGATTTCGACGCCGTGCTCGCGGGCGTCACGGATGAGTTGCGCTGGCGCATAAAAGCCCATCGGTTGGGAGTTGAGAATGGCAGCGCAGAAGACATCCGGGTAATGGCATTTGAGCCAGCAGGAAACATAGACCAGCAGCGCAAAACTGGCCGCGTGGCTTTCGGGAAAGCCGTATTCGCCAAAGCCCTCGATCTGGCGGAAACAGTGCTCGGCGAAGGCGCGCTCATAGCCATTGCCGACCATGCCCTCGACCATTTTCTGCTGAAACGAGCCGATGGTGCCGACACGGCGAAAAGTGGCCATGGCGCGGCGTAATTTATCCGCCTCGCCCGGCGAGAAGCCGCCGGCGACAATGGCGATATTCATCGCCTGCTCCTGAAACAGCGGCACGCCGAGCGTCTTGCCGAGCACGGCGCGCAATTCCTCCTTGGGAAAGGAGACCTCCTCCTTGCCCTGGCGGCGGCGCAGATAGGGATGCACCATGTCGCCCTGGATCGGGCCGGGGCGGACAATAGCCACCTCGATGACCAGATCGTAATAGGTGCGTGGTTTGAGGCGCGGCAGCATCGACATCTGCGCCCGGCTTTCGATCTGGAACACGCCGATGGTGTCGGCGCGGCAGATCATGTCATAGGTGGGCACATCCTCACCGGGCAACGAGGCCAGGGTTTCACGGCGGCCGTAATGGGTGTCCAGCAGAGAGAAGGCCTTGCGGATGCAGGTCAGCATGCCAAGCGCCAGAACGTCGATCTTGAGCATGCCGAGGCTTTCCAGATCATCCTTGTCCCACTCGACAATGGTGCGGTCCTCCATCGCCGCGTTCTCGATCGGGATCAGCGAAGAGAGCTTGTCGTGGGTGATGACGAAGCCGCCGACATGCTGGGAGAGATGGCGTGGGAAGCCGGTAATCTGTGACGCCAGATCGAGCATCTGCGCCAGATGCTTGTCAGCCGGGTCGAGACCGGCGCGGCGGGCGTCCTCAGCATCGACCTCGCGCGACCAGCCGCCCCATTTGGTGCCGGAGATGGCGGAAATTGCGTCATCGGAGAGGCCGAACACCTTGCCGACCTCACGGATCGCCGAGCGGGCGCGATAGGTGATCACCGTTGCGGCGAGCCCTGCCCTTTCACGTCCATACTTGGAGTATATATACTGAATAACTTCCTCGCGCCGCTCATGCTCGAAATCGACGTCGATGTCGGGCGGTTCGTTGCGTTCCTCGGAGATGAAGCGCTCGAACAGAAGGTCGACCTTGCCTGGGTCAACCTCGGTGATTTCAAGGCAATAGCACACGGCGGAATTGGCAGCCGAGCCGCGCCCTTGGCAGAGAATGTTTTGCGAACGGGCGAAGCGGACAATGTCATAGACGGTGAGAAAATAGGGCGCGTAATCAAGCTTTTTGATCAGCTTCGTTTCGTGGGCAATGGCCTTGAGAACCTTTTCCGGCGCGCCTGCGGGATAGCGCTTTTCGAGCCCAATAGCGGTGAGCATTTCGAGCGCCTGCTGCGCGGGCAGCGGTTTGGGGCCGAGTTCCTCGAACATCGGCGCGTCGGGGTATTGATAGCGCAACTCATCGAGCGAAAAGCGGATCCGTTTGAACAGCGTGGCCGCTTGCGCAACAGCCGCCTCGTAGCCCCTAAACAGATGCAGCATGTCGGCATGCGAGCGCAGGTGCCGTTCGGCATTGGCTTGCAGCCTTGTGCCAACACTGGCCAGCGTCTTGCCCTCGCGGATGCAGGTCAGCACGTCCTGCAATGGGCGGCGCTCGGGCGCGTGATAGAGCACATCACCGATTGCCACCAGCGGCAGGCGGTGCTTGCGCGCCAGCCGGGCGAGCATCGTCATCTGGCGCTGATCGGCGCTGCCATGGGCGCGCGACAAGGCGAGATGCAGATGATCGGGGAACGCTTCACGCAGCCGCTCCAATGCGGAGTTCAGCCCCGGCCCGGACGCTCCAGCAGGCGCGACGACGGCCATCAGCAGGCCTTCGCCGTGAGTGAGCAGATCATCAAGCGTCAGATGGCACTCGCCTTTCGGTGCGCGGCGCTTGCCGGTGGTCAGCAGTTCACACAGATGGGCGTAAGCGGTGCGATCTTCGGGCCAGACCAGAATGTCGGGCGTCGCGTCCATGAACACCAGCCGACAGCCCGGCGCGAAGGCCAGTCCGGACTCCTTGGCCGCCATATGCGCGCGGACAACGCCGGCGAGGGAATTGCGATCCGTGATGGCGATGCCGCCAAGGCCAAGCCTTGAGGCCTGCACCACCAGTTCCTCAGCGTGGGAGGCGCCGCGCAGGAAGGAGAAATTGCTGGCGGCGGCCAGTTCGACATAGGCCCGCCCGGACAGGGGCGGGTTCATGCGAAAAGCCCGTGCATGTACCAGGCCGGGTCATTGGTCTCGCGCCCGTAAAGACCATGGCGGAACATCCAGAAACGATAGCCCTGACGATCCTCGACGCGGAAATAATCGCGGCTGCGGGCGCCGCGGCCGTCGCGCCACCATTCGCAGGCAATGCGCTCGGGCCCTTCCGAGCCGGCGACCTCGTAGGAAACGCCGCGCCAGCGGAATTTGAGCGGCGGCCCTTCAGGCACCTCAGCGATGGTCTGCATCAGTTCGGGCCGGTCGAACAGGATCAACGGCCGGGTGATGGTCTCGCCGGAGGTCTCCAGATCCGGTGCAAGGGCCAGTGCGGCATTGCCCGTGGGTGATCTTCGGGCACCAAGATGGGCGGCCGGCTGGCGGCCAAAACTGCGCTCGGGAATATGGGTGTCGGCGAGCACGAAACGCTGGACGCGATCAAGGCCAAGTCGCGCGCCGAGCCGGTCGACCAAGGCATCTTGGCCCTGCCCGGCGGCGTGATGCGCCATCATCTCGGTTTGCGCGGCCTCGAACGGATCGGCGTGGACCACATCAAGCCGGATCAGATCGAAGCCGAAACCCGCATCAAGATCATCATGCAGACCAGCGATACGTTCCTCGAACAGGCGACAGATCATTCTTGCGTCGCGCAGCGGCCGGGCGGTCTGCACGCCAATTTCGCTGACATGGCCGTCGACCCGGAACAGCCGGAGCCGGCAACGGCGCAGGCCGAGGCCGCGCCGCTCCAGCGGTTCGATGATGCCTGAGGCCAGCCCCGCGATCACATGGCTGATCTCATCGTGATGGGTGACCGGTTCGGCGAAACGGCGTTCAGTGGAGAGTTCCGCCACCGGCATGATCGGCGAAATCGCCTCGGCTTCGCGGCCGAGCGCCTGATCAAGCCGCTGCATCAGCCGGGCGCCGAAACGGGCGGCCAATGGCGCGCGCGGCAGGCCGGCAATGCAACCGATGGTCTTGAGGCCGACGCGGCCGAGCGAGACAACCATGGCAGGCGGAAGGCGCAGGCCGCTCAGACTCAACGGCAGGATCGCCTCGGTGTGAGCTCCCTCGGCGATGATCCGGCCCTGGCCATAGCGCGCCATGGCCCAGGCGGCGCCCGGCGTGTCGGCCAGGCAGAGCCGGACGTGAAAGCCCTGGGCGCGGAGCCGGACTTCGAGATCGGCGATCAGCGCCGCCTCGCCACCCAACAGATGGGCGCAGCCGGTAATATCCATGAACAGGCCATGGTCGTGCCCGTCCTCCGGGGCCGAACCGAAGGCGACAAGCGGGGTATAACGCTCGCACCAGCCGGCGATTTTCAACAACAGCGCCCGGGTGTGGTCGCCATTGGCAGGATGACAATCAAGATCGGGCACCAATGCGCGGGCATCACTGAGCGTCTGGTTCAGCCGCACGCCACGAGCACTGGCGCGCTGATCCAGCGCGACAATACGGATGGCGTTCTTGAGCGTATCGGTGACAACGGCAGGCGGCGTTTCAGGGTGTGCGTCCAAAGTCCTGTCGGCGATCCAGGACTTGCCCCATCTTGCCCGATGGATCCTGTCGATTGGCAGATACGGGAAGGCGATCGAGAGAATGCGCTGGCGGGTTGGCGTGTGAGGCTGGATGGGGAGCGGCATGGTCGAAACTTCTTACTTTGGGGTTCCAGGCTAAAAGCCATTGGCCGGTGCGTCCGGCACGGTTGCGTTCAAGCGTCAGGGACAGCCGCATTGCCCCCACGCCGCGTTCAAGAATGTCGTCCGCCCCGGACATTTCAGTGTTCACCCGCCATCGCGTTGCTGCCGCGCTCGCCTCCTCCTCGCCGCTCTGGCGGAGGACAAGCGCCAGCACCCCGCTGTCACGCGCGTGCAACATCAGCCGCCGCGTCGCGGTGATATCAAAACGCGCCGGATTGCCCTTGATCTGAAAGATCAGCGCCGCCAGCCCGTTGCAGCCCGCCGCCTCGTCAGCCGCCCACATGGCACCTTGCAAATCGCCCGGTTCGACAATCGTCAGACAGGACGGATCCAGCCCGTACTGGGCGAGGCCGGCCGGGAAAAGTCCACCGCCATCGACGCGCGTGGCGGGATCGGTGACCCAGACAACGCCCCGGCGTCCACTGCGATCGCCTTGCATGGCGCGGGCCGCGAGCCCAAGCACGAAGCCTGTCGCCGCCCCGATGTCGCGCGCCAACGGGCTGCGCACTTCATGCAATCCACCGCAGGCAAGTCCGCCCTCAAGACTGTGATCAACCGCGCTGGCACCCAATGGCAGCTGCGTAGAGCCTTCGGCATCACCAAGCGCCATCCCCCGGTGCGCTTGATACGCCTGGGCCTCATACGCACGGGTGCGCTCCTTCAAGATATCGGTCGCGGTCTGCAGTCTCGAGAGACTCATGCTTGATCCATTTCGTTCTTGTTATGTTCTAATAAACACCAAACTCGGCGCAAGAGTCAATCAACAGATTGGTGTCGAGGACATCACTTTCAGCCAACGGCACTTGGCAAATGCACACCAATTGCTGCACAGTTAACATTCGGTGCGGGCAATGTTTCAGTGACCGCGCCGCGAAGGAGGAGCAAACCATGTGCAAGATGTTCGCAGGCCAGGACCCGACCCGTTACGAACAGGTCACCCGCCGGCTCCGATTAAATGGCCAAAGCACGTCAATCCGTCTTGAACGAACCTTCTGGGGCATCATGGACGAGCTCGCGGAATCCCAAGGCATAACAACCCCGGTGTTCATGTCAAAACTGCATTCCGAGGTGCTGGAATTGCATGGCGAGCCGAAAAACTTCGCGTCGCTGCTGCGCTGCTGTTGTCTGGTTTACCTCGAGAACAACGGCATGAACAGCGACCACCTGATGGCTGCCGAATGAAAAAACAGCCGTAGTATACAACTACTACCCGGGCCGCCGCGATCGGGTCCAGACTTGCCACCAAGTTTGAAACCATACGGGAGCGACCATGGCCAAGGCCATTCACAGCATGATCCGTGTGCTCGAAGAAGCACGCTCTGTCGAATTCTACAAAACCGCATTCGGCCTGGAAATTGCCGACCGGCTCGATTTCGACAGCTTCACTCTCGTTTATCTCAGCAATTCTGAAACCGGATTCGAGCTCGAATTGACTGTCAACAAGGACAGGACCGAGCCCTATGATCTGGGCGACGGCTACGGCCATCTGGCGTTTTCAGTCCCTGATGTCGACAGCGAGCATGCACGGCTGACCGAGCTTGGCTTGGCACCTCGCAAACTTGTCGACTTCGCGCCTGACGGCGATGTGATTGCCCGCTTTTTCTTTATCGCAGATCCGGATGGATACCAGATCGAAGTGCTTAAACGCGCCGGACGCTATCTCTAACCAGAGGTAGCAAGCCAGCCGGGAGGAGGTTCCGGCAAGCACGGCAAGACAGACACAACCAAGGGAGGACTACCATGACAATCCAAGCCGAGCGGCAAGGCATGACCCGCCGCCAATTGCTTTCGCGATCCATAGCGGCAGGCACCGCATTCATCATCGGTCCGGGCTTTATCGCCGGACAGGATGCGGCCTGGGCGATGGAAACCACGGCACTCAAGCCAGCCTCGATGGCGACGCTGATCCAGATGGCACGCGATATCTATCCGCACGACCATGTCGCCGACGAATTCTATGCCATCGCGGTCAAGGGGTACGACACGGCTGACGCTGCGCCGGACATTGAAGCCGGTATCGCGGCTCTCGATGCCGCAGCTCGCGGCAAAGGCAAAGCCTCCTATCTCGACACCGGCTGGGAACGGGACCGCGTCGATATCCTGCGCGGCATGGAAGACAGCGCCTTCTTCCAGCGCATCCGCGGCGGCCTGGTCACAGGCCTCTACAACCAGAAAGCCGTCTGGCCACTGTTTGGCTATGAGGGCGAGAGTTACAGCCAGGGCGGATACATCGACCGTGGCTTTGACGACATCAATTGGCTCTGAGGGGAGGACCACATCATGACTGCACCTTTTGACCTCACCGACGACAGTGTTGTCGTTATCATCGGAACCGGCTCGGGTGGCGGCGTTCTGGCAAACGAACTGGCCCAGAAAGGCGTCAGCGTCGTTGCTCTTGAAGCGGGCGCACGTTATCTGCCGGATGACTATATCAACGACGAATGGGACAGTTTCGGCCAGCTTGCCTGGACCGACGCCCGCACCACATCCGGTGACTGGCGCGTGGCGCGGGACTTCCCCGGCCTTCCAACCTGGATCGTGAAAGCCGTTGGCGGCACCTCGATCCACTGGGCCGGCGCGTCACTGCGTTTTCAAGAACATGAATTCAAGGCGCACACCACCTACGGCGATGTGCAGGGGGCAAATCTGCTCGACTGGCCGATTGATCTTGCCGAGATGGCGCCTTGGTACGAGAAGGCCGAAACCAAACTGGGCGTAACCCGCACCGGTGACCGGGCAGGATTGCCGGGAAACAACAATTACAAAGTCTTTGAAGCCGGGGCCAAGGCGCTGGGCTACAATGAAGTCCATACCGGACGGATGGCAATCAACAGCGCTGAATATGATGGCCGCATGGCCTGCCAGCAGACCGGATTTTGTTTCCAGGGCTGCAAATGGGGCGCCAAATGGTCGGCCGCCTACACCGACATTCCGCGCGGCGAGGCGACAGGCAATCTCGAGGTCCGCTCCAAATGTCATGCCCTCAAGATCGAGCATGACGACAGCGGGAAAGTCACCGGCGTCCTGTATGTCGATGAGAATGGCGACCAGCACCTGCAGAAGGCACGGATTGTCTGCGTTGCCGGCAACTCGATTGAAAGCCCGCGGCTGTTGCTCAACTCTGCCTCCCCGATGTTCCCGGACGGATTGGCAAACAGCTCCGGTCAGGTCGGACGCAACTACATGCGGCACACCACCGGCTCGGTCTATGCCGTCTTCGACAAACCGGTGAAAATGTGGCGCGGCACGACCATGGCCGGAATTATCCAGGATGAGGCGGGGCATGATCCGTCACGTGGTTTCTCCGGCGGATATGAGCTTGAAACCCTGGCGTTGGGCCTGCCGTTCATGGCAGCCTTTCTCGATCCGGGCGGCTGGGGCCGGGAGTTTGCAACGGCACTCGACAGCTATGAGAACATGGCGGGGATGTGGATTGTGGGCGAAGACATGCCGCAGGAAACCAATCGCATTACCCTCAACCATGCAGTCAAGGACGCGCACGGCCTGCCCGCACCAGACGTGCATTTCGATGACCATCCAAATGACATCGCGATGCGCAACCATGCCTATACCCAGGGTATGGCTGTCTACGACGCTGTCGGAGCGACACGGTCATTCCCGACTCCGCCCTATCCGTCCACCCACAATCTGGGAACCAACCGGATGTCGGAAAAGGCGCGGGACGGCGTCGTCAACAAGCACGGCCAAAGTCACGACATCGCCAATCTGTTCGTGTCTGACGGCAGCCAGTTCACCACCAGCGCCGCAGAAAACCCGACATTGACGATCGTCGCGCTGGCTATTCGCCAGGCTGACCATATCGCCCGGGAAATGAGCGCAGGAAATATCTGACGCTTCCAATCTGAACTCAGTCAACGGCGCCTTTCGGGGCGCCGTTTTCGCATGACCGATCGAATGTGCCAGCAATAGCCGCGCGGCTACATCACCGCACCCATTTGCCAGGGCACGAATTCGGCACCGCCGAAGCCCAGTTCCTCGCTCTTGGTTTCCTCTCCGGAAGCGACGCGCAGGAACAATTCAAAGATCTCGCGGCCCTTGGCTTCGAGGCTGACGGCGTTGGTGATGATGTCACCGCAATTGATGTCCATGTCTTCGGACATGCGGCCATACATTTCCGAATTGGTCGCCAGCTTGATGCAAGGCGTCGGCTTGTAACCCGACACCGATCCTCGGCCGGTGGTAAAGGCGATCAGATTGGCGCCCGAGGCGATCTGCCCGGTCACCGAACAGGGATCGTAGCCAGGGCTATCCATGAACACGAAGCCGCGCTCGGTTATCTGTTCCGCGAATTTGTAGACCTGGGTCAGCGGTGCCGTGCCGCCCTTGGCCACAGCGCCCAGCGATTTTTCAAGGATGGTGGTCAAGCCGCCCTTCTTGTTGCCGGGCGACGGATTGTTGTCCATCTCGCCGCCATTACGCGCAGCGTAATCTTCCCACCAGTGGATGCGTTCGACAATCTTGGCGCCGACCTCCGGCGTCACCGCCCGGCGGGTCAGCAGATGCTCCGCACCATAGATTTCCGAGGTTTCCGACAGGATTGTGGTGCCGCCATGAGCGACCAGCAGATCCGAGGCGGCGCCGAGCGCCGGATTGGCGGTGATGCCGGAATAGCCGTCAGAGCCACCGCATTGCATGCCGATCATCAGATGCTCAAGCCCCGCTGGTGTGCGGGTGATCTTGTTGGCGACTTCCGCCATTTCCTTGAGCTGCTCGATACCGCGTTCAATGGTCTTGCGGGTGCCGCCCGATTGCTGGATTGTCATGTAGCGGACATTTCCGTCGGCGCGCATGCGGCCGCGACCGACCAGATCGGGCACCTGCATGACTTCACAGCCCAGACCCAACAACAGAATGCCAGCGAAATTCGGGTTGCGGGCATAGCCCTGCAGCGTGCGGAACAACGTGTCGTAGCCCTCGCCGTTGCCAGACATGCCACAGCCGGTGCCGTGGACGATCGGCACGATGCCGTCGACGTTCTCAAACTGATCAAGCCAGCCCTGCTTTTCCGATGCTTCGGCAATGAAACGGGCCACCGAGCCGGAGCAATTCACCGAGGTGAGAATGCCAAGATAGTTGCGGGTTCCGACGCTGCCATCGGCACGGTGATAGCCCATGAAATGGCGTTGCTCGGCAGGGGCTGGAAGCGGTCGGACTTCGGTCGAGAACTCCTGCGCTTCGGCATGACCGCCCATGCCGAGATTGTGAACATGAACATGCTTGCCGGCCGCTATTGCACAAGTCGCCACACCGATGGTCTGGCCATAGCGAATGACTTTCTCACCCACGGCGATTGGCCGTGTTGCGACCTTGTGCCCCCGCGCAACCGCGTCTGCGAGCGGAACATCCAGGCCCGGAACGACGGTGCCGCTGGCCAGGTCCTTGAGCGCAATGATGACATTGTCAGCTGGGTTGAGGCGGATTGTCTGTGGTAGATCGTTTGTCATCGGTCAGAGCGTTTCATGGTTGGAAAGCCGGATCGCGGCTTGACAGGAGGGGAACCCTATCTAACATGTTAGTATGCCAGCAACCGAGGATAGTCCACTGCGAGACGCGAAAAAAACTCTGCCCGCGCTTCAATCTCTTGATGATTTCACCGGCTCGCTTTCCCAGAAAGTCTACATGTCGCTGAAGCAGGCGATCCTGTCGCTGGCCTTCCGGCCCGGCGAGTTGATGCAGAAATCGGAAATATGCACCGAGCTGGGCGTCTCGCGCTCACCGGTCACGGAAGCCATGGCGCGGCTGGCAAGCGAAGGTCTGGCCGACATTGTTCCGCAGGCTGGAACCTTCGTGACACGGTTTTCAATGGCGGAAATCCGTGAAGGCGCATTTTTGCGCGAGGCCCTGGAACTGGCTGCAGTCGAGGTGGTGGCAGAAACCATCACCGAGGAACAATTGGTCCAATTGCGCCGCAATCTACGCATCCAGCAAGCATTGATGGAAGACGGTGACATCGCCGGATTTCACCAGATGGACGCCCAGATGCATGAGCTGATCCTGTCGTTCACCGGCTACCGGCGGCTGGCAACGCTGGCCGAGACATCCTGGATCCATGTCAATCGCGCGCGTCATCTCAACCTGCCGGCGCCCGGCCGAATGCAGGCGGCACTTGCAGAGCACAAAGCCATCGTGGCGGCGCTGGAAGCGCGCAACCCCGAAGCGGCGCGCAGAGCCACGCGGCACCATCTCAACCAATTGATCAAGTGGCTCGAACCGCTCGTCGCCGAGCGGCCGGAGCTGTTTACCAACGGATAGAGCGCCATACGCGAAGTACGCCGGCAAGCAAATCAGGCCCCAACCGGCGCATCTTGGCGCATCAGCCCCTCTGCCTTCAACTCGGCCCAGAGTGCAGCTGGAATCTCTGCCGTGGCCGCAACAGCGTTGGCTTCCATCTCGGCCACCCCCTGCCCGCCCGGAATGACCGAGACAATGGCTGGATGGCGCAGCGGAAACTGGAAAGCGGCATCGACCATACGCACAGTATGGCGCTTGCAGACAGCTTCGATCCGGGCCACCTGATCGAGGATGCGCTGCGGCGCCGGTTGATAATTGTAAAAAGCCCCGGGCTTCGGTCCGGTGGCCAGAATGCCTGAATTGTAAGGCCCGCCGATGACGATACCGATGCCGCGCTGTTCGACGAGAGGAAGGAATGTCTCAAGCGCCTCCTGCTCCAGCAGCGTGTAACGGCCAGCCAGCAAGAACAGGTCGAAATCGCCGTGCTCGATGAGCCATTGGCAAGACTGCCATTCATTGACACCTGCGCCGAAAGCCTTGATCACACCCTGGTCGCGCAAGGACACAAGCGCCTTGTAGCCGCCCGCCATCAACTCCTCGAGTTTGGCATCACGCGCCGTTTCGCTGCCATGGGTGAAGACATCGAGATCATGGGCATAGAGAATATCGATTCTGTCGACGCCAAGCCGTTCAAGTGAAAACTCGAGCGAGCGCATGACGCCGTCATAGCTGTAATCATAGACTTCCCTGCGCGCAGGCACCTCGAAGAAGTTGCCTTCACCGGTCCGCTCCTCGCCTGCTTCACAGCGGCGCAACAGCCTGCCGATCTTGGTGGAAAGCACATAGTCGCCGCGCGGTTTGTCACGCAGGAACCGATTGAGCCGGGTTTCAGCAAGACCCAATCCATACAGCGGCGCGGTGTCGAAATAACGGACGCCAAGCTCCCAAGCCCGGGTGAGCACGGCATGAGCCTCGTCATCGCTGATGGCGCGGTAGAGATTGCCCAAGGGAGCTGTGCCGAAGCCGAGTTCGGTGAATGTCAGCCCGCCATTGCCTAGCCGGTCCCAGTGCCGTGTTTTCATCTGCATGTGTTCCTCCCTGTCTGGCAGGCAACCTAGCCGATCCTTTCCGGGGTCGCATCCCTCGCATCACCTGTGGCAGCATTTTTCAGCGGGGGACCTCAAACCGAAGTCGACAGGGCTTGAATGGCGGGCTGTCCGGCGGCAAGATTGAGTCAAAGCACGACGACGGCAAGGACACGTGATATTATCGGGAGACCTTCATGCTCAAGGGACTGGATCCACGCCTGAATGCGGAAGTGCTTTACGCGCTTCGCGCCATGGGCCATGGCGATACGCTGATCATCGCCGACACCAATTTTCCGTCCGACACGATTGCCCGGCAAACGGTACTCGGCGAGTTGCTGCGCATGGACAATCTCACCTCAGCCCAGGCAGCGGAAGCGGTGCTGTCGGTGCTGCCGCTCGACACATTCGTCGATGATTTTGCCGGCCGCATGGAAATTGTCGGCAACCCTAATGAGATTGCGCCGGTTCAGGCTGAAGTCCAGTCAGCCATTGATACGGCGGAGGGCAAGTCACGTCCGATGATCGGCATAGAACGCTTTGCGTTTTATGACATGGCCAAGCAGGCCTATGCGGTGATCCAGACCGGCGAGCGGCGGTTTTATGGCTGTTTCATGCTGCGCAAGGGCGTTATCCCGCCAAATAAGTAGCAGCGAGTCAGTGTCTCCCACTTGTCTGAAGCGCGGTAAAGCTAACGCCACATCTTGAAAAAGCCCGCAAAACCGCTCAGGAACCTGCTGACACTGAAACGGCGGATATGCATCCGCGTATCAAAGCATCGGTACACCGAGAAATGACTGACAGTTCTGTGCATCAGAATGCTCCGGCGGTGGCGCTGCTGCCCTATGGCACCCGCGTGACATTGCGGCTTGGCGATATGCCGCTTGATGATCTGATCTGGCCAACGGGTCGTCCTGAGCGATTGATGAACGGCACTCTGTCCGACCTCGGCCCCGAGGACCACCTGATAGCCTATGTAACCTCGCGGCTGCTTTACATGCCGCGCCCAGGCATCCGGGCAAAAATCTCTACGCTGGTGGTCGAACCGCAAGCGATTCAGGGCCGCAAAATGGCCTGGCTTAAGATCCTGTGGCGGCGGTTCTATCGTATTCTGAGTGCCAATCCCGGACTTTTGACTGCTATTCCCAACGGCGAACGGTATCTATTCGGCTCCACCTGGGTGCCGGAGTGGTCGAAAATCGATGTGACCAAGAGCCGAATGCTTTCGCTGATCGCGTCATCAAAGACCGATTTCGAAGGACACAGATTGAGACACAACGTCGTCGACTGGATCAGGACCGAGGATGTCGATGTCGACATTCTCGGACGTGGATACGCTCCGTTCGAGCGCAAGTCCGACGGTCTCGCGCCCTACCGCTATTCGGTCATTATCGAGAATGTCCAAGAACCGGAATACTTTACCGAGAAGCTGATCGATTGCCTGCTCTGCGAGACTGTCCCTATCTATTGGGGGGCACAGCAGATCGCGGACACTTTCGACCCGCGCGGCATGCTGATCTGCCAGTCGCTGGAGGAGATCAAGGCCGCGATCGCTACACTATCTGCTGACGATTACCAGTCACGACTTGAATTTGTTGCCAAGAACAAGGAAAAAGCGGCGCACTACGCTGACCATGAACTGGCGGCGGCCCGTATCGTTCAATATGCCGCCCGAAGGGACACACCCGAGCCATGACCGAGACAACATCGCCTAAAATAGCCCTGATCACCGGCGTAACCGGTCAAGATGGTGCTTACCTCTCCGAGTTTCTGCTCAAGAAGGGCTATGTGGTGCACGGCATCAAGCGGCGGACGTCGCTGTTCAACACGGCGCGCATCGACCACCTTTTCGAGGGAGAGTACGGGCAATCGGGGCAATTCGTGCTGCACCATGGCGACATGACGGATTCCTCGTCGCTGACCCATATCCTGCAACAAACCAAGCCGGACGAAGTCTATAACCTTGCCGCGCAAAGCCACGTCGCGGTGTCCTTCGAAGAGCCGGAATACACCGCCAATTCCGATGCGCTCGGCACCCTGCGCCTGCTCGAGGCCATCCGCATCCTCGGCTTGAAAGACAAGAGCAAGTTCTACCAGGCCTCGACCTCGGAGCTTTACGGCCTGGTTCAGGAAACACCGCAGACCGAGCGAACTCCGTTTTATCCGCGTTCGCCCTATGCTGTCGCCAAGCTTTACGCCTACTGGATCACCATCAATTACCGCGAGGCCTACGGGCTTTATGCCTGCAACGGCATTCTGTTCAATCACGAAAGCCCGTTGCGCGGCGAGACCTTTGTCACCCGCAAGATTACCCGCGCGCTGGCACGCATCAAGCTTGGCATGCAGGAAGATCTCAGACTGGGCAATCTCGATGCGCTGCGCGACTGGGGCCACGCCCGCGATTATGTCGAAATGCAGTGGCTGATGCTGCAGCAGGAAGCGCCGGATGATTTCGTCATCGCCACCGGCGTGCAGTATTCAGTGCGCGATTTTGTGTTGGCGGCGGCTGACGCGCTGGGCATGACCATCAATTTCGAAGGCGAAGGCGTGGACGAAGTCGGTCGCGACCCGTCCGGCAAGGTGATCGTCAAGGTCGACCCGCGCTACTTCCGCCCGACCGAAGTCGAGACGCTGCTGGGCGACGCCTCCAAGGCCAAGCAGAAGCTCGGCTGGACGCCTGAGACTTCGTTTGCCGATCTCGTCGCCGAAATGGCGGAATCCGACCTCGCCGAGGCGACGCGGGACGGAAAGTGACGGCTTGCCGGCGGCAGAGGGACGGGTTCCGATGAAGATAGTGCTGACAGGCGGCAACGGCATGGTGGGGCGCAATATCCGCGACCATGCGATGGCCGGCCACCACGAGCTGATCGCGCCGCCAAGCCGCGAGCTTGATCTCACCGACGGACCGGCGGCCGAAGCCTATATCGCGAGCGTCAAGCCGGACATGATTATTCATGCCGCAGGCCGGGTCGGTGGCATTCAGGCCAATATGGCGCATCCGGTCGAGTTTCTTGTCGAAAACCTCGATATGGGCCGCAACATCGTCATGGCTGCCCGCAAGGCGAGAACGCCGAAGCTGATCAATATCGGCAGCTCCTGCATGTATCCGCGTGCGGCACTCAATCCGCTTGAGGAGAGCATGGTGCTGACCGGCGAACTGGAGCCGACCAATGAGGGCTATGCGCTGGCCAAGGTGATGACGGCACGGCTGTGCGATTATGTTCGCCAATCGACCCCAGAGCTTGCCTACAAGACGCTCATCCCCTGCAACATCTTCGGGATCCACGACAAGTTCGATCCCGCCGTCTCGCATCTTCTGCCAGCCATCATCCGCAAGGTTGACGAGGCCAAGCAGACAGGTGCCGAAAATGTCGAGATCTGGGGCAGTGGCGAGGCACGGCGCGAGTTCATGTTCGCCTCCGATCTCGCCGACGGGATCTGGGCTGCTGTCGAGCGTTTCGATGATTTGCCCGGCATGATGAACATGGGCGTCGGACACGATCATTCGATCAATGACTACTACGCGGCCGTGGCGCGGGTGATCGGTTGGCAGGGCACATTTGCCCATGACCTGACCAAGCCAGTCGGCATGAAGCAGAAGCTGGTCTCGGTCGCTCTGCAACGTGAATTCGGCTGGCTGCCATCGACCTCGCTTGATGACGCCATTGCCCAGACCTACGCCCATTTCCACGCGCTCCCCGCAGCGGCTGAGGAGAAACATCCGTGACAGAAAAAGCATTCCCACTGGCCACCAGTTCCTGGGACGAAAAAGAATATGCGGCGATCGACCGGGTGGTGAAATCCGGTTTCTTTTCCATGGGCAAGGAAGTCGCGGCATTTGAGAAACTGTTCGCGGAACAGATCGGCTCACCTTATGCGGTGATGTCGAATTCCGGCTCGTCGGCAAACCTGCTGTTTGTCGCCGCATTGCGCTATCACTCGCGCTACACACTCGCGCCGGGCGACGAGGTGATCGTGCCGGCGGTGTCGTGGAGCACCACTTATTATCCGCTGTATCAATACGGGCTGCGGCTCAAATTCGTCGACATTGATCTCGACACGCTGAACTTCGATCTCGACCAGCTCGAAGCTGCTATCAGCGACAAGACCAAGGCAATCCTGGCAGTCAATCTTTTGGGCAATCCGAATGATTTCGACCGGATCCAGACGATCATCGGCGACCGTGACATCGTGCTGCTTGAGGACAATTGCGAATCCCTCGGCGCGACATTCAACGGCCAGCAGGCCGGCACGTTCGGGATGGCGGGTAGCTATTCGGCGTTTTTCTCGCATCACATTTCGACCATGGAAGGCGGCGTCACCGTCACCGATGACGAGGAGCTTTATCACATCATGCTCAGCCTCCGGGCGCATGGCTGGACCCGCAATCTGCCTGATCCCAATCTTGTGACCGGAGCCAAGGGCACTGACCCGTTCGAGGAGGCCTTTCGCTTTGTGCTGCCGGGCTACAATCTACGGCCGCTGGAGATGAGCGGCGCGATTGGCATCGAGCAGATGGCCAAGCTGCCGATGATCGTGGAAAACCGCCGCAAGAACGCGGTCCTGTTCAGGCAGGTGATGGCTAACTTTCCGCAGATACGCACCCAGCGCGAGACCGGTGAGAGCAGCTGGTTCGGGTTCTCGATGATCATCGATCCCGATTGCGGTGTGAGCCGCAAGGAGCTTGTCGCCTGCCTTGAACGTCATGGCATCGAGGCGCGCCCGATCGTCGCCGGCAATTTTGCCAAGAACGAGGTGGTGACGCGCTATATGGATCACGAGATCCATGGCGGGTTGCCAAACGCCGAACTGGCCGACACCAACGGGCTGTTTATCGGCAATCACCACTATCCGCTTGTTGAGCCGATGGAACAGCTTGCCCTCGCACTCAAAGCAGCCTTCGCTTAAAGCGGAAGCGCTCTAGATCTTGAGCCAACCCGGCGGCGTGATGTCGGGATTGGACAGTTTTGGATCGGCAAACCATTGTGTCGGTGCGACCACGATTTTGTTATGCGACGGGTTCAGCCACGCGCCCCACCAGGAAAAGGTGGAGTTGGCAATAATGTTATGATCGCACATGCTCATCAGACGCAGATCCTCATGCGCGGTTCTGCCGTCATTGATGGCAACCGGCACCAGATCAGCATCGAGCTTCATGTTGTCGCGCACCCATTCGGGATCATTGGAAAACAGATAGACCACCGGATCCTGTCCCGACTGCGACCTGACTGCTTCAAGCGCCCGCTCATAATAGGCAAGATCCGTAGAGCCATGGGCGGACTGCGCCTTGGCATTGGTGATGTAATCGCCCCGGCGAATGTGCATGGAGACCGACGGCCTGCTTTGGATGCGCTCGGCCATGGACGCATTTTCACCGCTGATGGCCTCTTTGAAGCTCAGATCGCTCCACAGTGTTGGCGCAATTTCGTCGAAATAGCGTTGAGACTGAAAATAGCCATGCAGATAGCAATCAGCGCCAATGGTCTCGATTCGCTCGTTATAGGCCAGCCCCTGTTCGCGAACGAAGCGCGGTGAACGGCCAAACTTACGCCACCAGGCATAGGCCAAAGGCCGGCTCTTTGCTGGAGGTAATTCATCTTCAGTGGCGACCCTTGCTTCAATGGCAAAGTGTCCGAGATCATACTGAAACGGATTTTCGGCTGTATATTGGCGGGTATCGAGCAGCAGCTCGGACCCGGTCCTGAGAGCCACGGCGCGTCCGACAGCATATTGGAACAGCTGATTGCCAAGTCCGCCGTGAAGGCGCGAGATCACACGAGAGGGAGCCATAGTCGTCCTGTCTATTTATGTTGTTTCAAAGGGCGGTCATTGGCCCAAGATGAAAACCTGATACGAGCGCGGTAAATCGGGCGCAGCACTTCGCGGCGGAGGCGTTTGAGTATCGGCACATCGCGAGCCTGAATGGTGGTACCGCCGATGTCGTTGCCTTTGTCGCTAACACCGGATGGGATGGCCAGACAAGGCCTGAGACCGGTGAGCCAATGCATCTGCATATAGGTGTCGACGGGGCGATCAAAGCGGGTGGTCTGCTCGAGAAGCTGCTGCGCCGCCTGGCGCGAGTAGAGCGTGCAGGATGCCCTGAGAGGAATCAGCACCGGTCGGGTCAACTGAACGCTGCCATCGGAAGCCGCCACCGGACCTGCTTGTTTGATCTCGCGAACCTGAAACTGAATGATGCCATCGGTGGCTATATGCTTATGGGAAAGCTCCAGCGCCCGAGCGAACACCACACTGTCCATCTCGACATCGTCCTCAATCACCAATCCGGCTTCGAGGCCTGAATCGAGAATGGCCTGCCAGGCCTTGCGGTGGCTCAAAAAGCAACCAACCTCACCGACCGTAAGCTGAAACGGATAGCGCGGCGCATGCAGGCGCTTGCGTGAATAGACGGCGTCAAGCTCCCCGGCGGACAGCTCCCGGCCATCAACGGCGCCGATTATCCGAGCGGGGACAGGGCAAGTGGCGAGCAGATGATCGACCTGCGGCCGCCGCGCCTCGGCCCGCACCAGATGGATGATGAAGGCTTCTATGTCGCCCGTAGTGCTCATGCCGCGCCTGCTTATCACTCAAGACCCCGTCACGGACAGTGGTGCCGGAGGAGTTGATCCGGTTTTAGACGAGAGGCTTTGCTGATCGCAAGGGGCAGACTGGAATGGACAATTTTCAGCACCTGTTCCACCTTCCGGACTAGACGTAGCGGAAAGTGAAAATGGCCCACAGAATGCAGTTTCCGAGTGGTCACTGCAGCGGAGTGCCGAAAAGGGAACGAATAGCGGTCGATACAGGCGGCTTCATCGAGCTGCTTGGGCCGCCGGACTTGAAGCCTTCGAGACCCCAGACTGCGGGCGGGTTGTTGAACAGGGTGTGCGCCAGCGCCACGGCCAGATGCGTGTCGAAGATGCCGCCGCAGAGTTAAGCTGGAAGACGGCATTCCTCCCCCGCTCCAGGAACGTCCTACACAAGATCTTCAATACCGACTGCAGGTCACACGGCAACTGTCGCAACACGTGGAGGAGGCAGACAGAGGCTCGTCTGCGGGCTGGACTTTCTAACCCAGAAACTTCCAGAATCCTCGCTTCTTGCCGTGCTCATATCTGAGCCCGGCGACGTAGGCATCGTGAGTTTCTGCTCTGCCGAAATCAACAGTGTGGGGTGCAAGAGCTCCACATTCCGCGAGATGCCGCGCCGCGTGCCTGTAGCGGCTGGATCGTGCGCTATTGAGCGTGAAGTCGATCATGGAACGCAACAGCATGGTTGCCGCGAGCGGATGCTTCTCATGAAGAGCCTCGGCGGCCAGCGTCATCAATTCATACAGGTCACCGTCGAGCTCAGCCTGCCGCGTGGTGACGAGCTTGGCCGCCTGTTCCGGCGATGGCCAGTGCAGGAAAAAAGCAAGCGCCCGGTTGGCGTCCGGGAAAGCCTGAGCGTAGCTGAAAGCCCTTTCCTCGGCCTCCATGTCATCGAAATCCGGCAGACGGCGCAGGAAGTCGCGCAAGTGCTGCTCATTCAGAGACTGTTCGAAGCATATCCATCGATAGGCCTGCGCCTCGTCGCCGCGCTCCAGGGCTTCCAGCGTTTTGACGCGGGTCAGTTGCCATTCGACGGGAACGTCGGACCAATCGCGCGCGTCAACTCCATCCAGCGCATGGAGAGCCTCTTCAGTTCGTCCTGCCGCAAGCAGGCGGCTGGCAATATCTACTGCAATCATTGGCACCTTACGGGTGGTCTCCGGTTGCTGAGCGATATAGGCGTCAACATCCCCAAGGGCATCGGCGATTTCCTGTAGGGCGATGCGGACGGTCAGTTCACGATGATTGCCGTCGATCTCGTCCTCGTAGACCGGGCCTTTGCTGCTCCAGCCGACCACCTGGCGATCATGCTGGGCTGACTTCTCTTGTGGCTCCCTCGACCACTGCTCGAACAGGGTCTTGAGCTGCTCGAGCCCATCCTTGCCGAGCGCTGGCACCATCGCCGTGATCAGCCGGTCATATTGACCATAACCGTTGCCCTGCACCGCAGCGAAAATCTTGTCGGCAAGAACATCAATGTCCACACGGGCCAACTTGGCGATCACGCCGGCATCCGTGCAAGCCTGATGGAAACTTTCAATCAGAGAACCGCTGCCGTCGTCAGATCGGCCGAAGATTGAATCACCCAGGGCAAGGAACTGCCAGATCAGCTCGAAGGCTTCCGTCGGATCACCCTGTGCGAGGGTATCGACGATCGTGATCCGCTGCGTCTCAAGATCCTTCTTGAGCGCCTTCACCTTGCGCCACCTGATGAAGGTGCGGGCACGGGCGATGCTTACGAGCCGTTTCCGGACTTCGCGCGCCACTTCGGCGCTGCCGTGATTGCCTGCGAGTTCCATGCGCAGCCGCCGCTTGTTGGCCGCGCTGCCGGTGCTGATCTCGATCAACAACTCGGCCAGTCTTTCGGTGCCTAGCACTTCGAGGTTCTTTGCGTTGAGTGTCGTTTTTGATGCCATGGATAGCCGCTGTCTTTATCTTGTCGAGACGTTAGCCTGCCATGCATGGAAGTCCAAGGCTGCTGATCGATCGCATGAGCGTCACCGTCGTAAACACTCTGCCACAAGATGACGACAGGTGAACGGCATCGTTAGTACCCAGGAACGCGAGAGAAGAAACATGGCTCGCGCTTTGTCTGTTCCTCACTCTGAAAGGAGAGGTCCACAAATGAAGGCCTCCGAGATCGGTGGATTGTCCGAACTCATCCGATACCTTCCATTTCACATCAAGGCACTCCCAGCCAGCGCCTTCAGAGGGGCGAAGCGACGTTGCAAGCGTTGGTCACGCGACGATCCACCTTGTCCTTGATGAACTCCGTGGCGCCGGCATGAGCAGCACCAACCGAGTTTCGGGCTTAGCGCCTCTTTCAGCAATGCACCCATTCACGACGGCTCCCAACATCAACATGGATGATCCCATTGCAATATCGCCCGATACCGCCGATGCCTGGTGCCTTCCTTACGATCTGAATCAGTCGCTTGTCGGACACCCCTGGAACCCTGATGTCAGCCGCCTTGCACGGCCGATGCATGGATCCCTTGCGGCCATTTTTTCGGTGTCCGGACGTGAGGATGGGCGTGACGCCCGTTTTCTTCCGAATATGGCCGAGAATCTTCAAAAGCTTGGGCGGCAGGCATTTGGCTACGACACGCTTTGTTTGGCGCTTGTAGTAGTAAGTTACCTCATGCGACAGTTTGGAACTGGAAACTTCCTCACTGTGCAAGGACGACACCGGTGAGAGGCAGCCGCCCAAGAAGGAAGCGACCAGGACAATTAGCATGTTGCGTTTGAGCATTAGATTCCTGCCGGAAATGACGTGCAGGACGCCAAGGTCATTGTGCGATGCAGCATCGACTATTCATCGAGTGTGGCACGAATGTGTTTTTGCAAAAATCTGTGGTTTCACGATGTGGTGGACAATTGCCATTGTAGATAAGGGACAAATCGCCCCACCAGGAAAAGCCTATCCCGCGCTCGCTGATAAGATCTGTGTCATCGATTTCTTGATTAGGCGACGAGAGGCGCGTCACATCGCTTCCGAATGACAGTTTTGGCCGTGACGCCCCGGCGGGGACGCACCCAAAACTCAAACCGACGGCGAAAGATGACAATTCGCATTTGTCTTTTATTTTCAAAAGAGAAAATGGCGCGCCCGAAAGGATTCGAACCTCTGACCCCCAGATTCGTAGCTACATTTTTGGCGTTTCACCTAGCCTCTTTATCTTTCATGATCTATCATTAACCAATTGAATTCACATTACATATTCTATTCTCCCGTTTCATGAGCTATCGTGCAAATTCAGGTCACCGTGGCGACTCGGTGGCGACTCAGACTGTTTTGCGTGATAGCGAGAAAGCAATGCCAACGATCAAGATTGCACGACGTACAGTGGCGGCTCTTAGGCCCTGCGAGAAAACGATCACCTACTGGGATACCGAGCTCTCAGGCTTCGGATACCGCCTTTTTCCATCCGGCAAGGCTTCATGGATTTGCGAGTATCGCGCTGGCGCCGGTGGTCGGAGTGTGTCCAAGCGACGGCTCACCTTAGGCTCTGCAGACGAAACCATGCCCCCAGAGGCGGCAAGGATGGCAGCGCGCGATGCGTTGGCGCGCGTACGTTTGGGTGCCGATCCAGCATCGGAGCGCGCTGACGAGCGAGCTGCTGAGACAATGAAGGAGATTGGCGAAGCTTGGTTTAAGCGCCACATAATTGCTAAGCGCAAAGCAAGCACTGCCGCTCATTACCGCCAGGTGCTCGAGACACATATCTATCCGCGCATCGGAAGCAAGCGTGCCATTCTTCTCACCCGGCAGGAGATTGCTCGACTGCATAGCGACATCGCTGAGAAATCCCAGGTAAAACGCAAAGACACAGCCAAAGCGCGCGCTTCGCAGCAAACAAAACGGGGCGGCAAGTATGTAGCCAACCAAGCCCTGCGGATCTTGTCATCGATCTTCAATTGGGCTGCGACGACCGGTTTTGTCCCTGAAGATCATCGCAATCCGGCGACACGCATCGAGAAATTCGAAGAGATCGGTCGCGAGCGGTTTCTGACCACCGAAGAACTTGGTCGCCTGGGCGCTGCCATTCATGAAGCCGAGACTGTCGGGATCGAATGGGATGTCGACGAAACGAAACCCAATTCGAAGCACATTCCGAAGTTTCGCCGGACTCGGATTACACCTCACGTGGCCGGGGCGTTACGCCTTCTGGTCTTTACCGGCATGCGTCTCCGTGAGGTATTGAACCTCGAATGGCGATTTTACGATCGGGAGAGAGGGCTACTGCTTCTCCCAGACAGCAAAACGGGCAAGAAGGCGATTGTCCTTTCGGCGCCCGCGATCGAAATATTGGAAACATTGCCGCATTTGGGCCGCTACGTCATCGCCTCGGAAAGCGCTGGCTCCGAAAACGAGCAGCCACGTTCGGACATCAAAAAGCCGTGGCGCTTGGTGACGCGCCGAGCCGAGCTCGAAGGTTTGCGTATTCATGATCTTCGCCACTCGTTTGCTTCTGTTGGCGCTGGCGGTGGTCTCGGCTTACCTCTTATTGGCGGCCTGCTAGGGCACGCTGACCCGAAGACGACCGCCCGGTATGCTCACCTTGCCGTTGACCCGCTCCGCCAGGCTGCAGATATGATCGCCACATCGCTGGCAAATTCTCTTTCTGGCCGATCCAATGTCGTGGCCTTCCGTAAAGGAGCTTAGCAATTGCCCTATGAACGCGATAACACCACGCCCGAAATCGAAGAGCTCACCGGCCAGCGCGATACTAGGACGCGCCAAGAGTGCCAAAGCGATGCTCTGAAAGATTTGTTGGACAAACCAAACTGGTCGCCAGATGAAGCACGTTTGGTGCTTGTTGGGTTGGATCCAGAGCAGTCTTTCTCAGAACGAGAGGGCCGCAAATGGTTGCCTTCGACATACACTCCAGAACAGCAACTCGACGTCGAGCGTGAGATGGATGATGGGGAGTTTCAAGATCGCCTACGCAGAATAGATGGGCTTGGGCTAAAAACCGCTCCGCCAATCGAAATCATAAGAACGGCCTTCAAAGCAAAAATTTTCATTCCTTGGCTGCGGGTCGCGGTACACGAAGAAAAATACAAACTACCTCCGTCGGTTCGCAGGGCAGAAATCCGCAGAGAGCAGGCGGAAGCAACCAAACGTGCGAACCTTGATAGGCGCAACAAGGCCACGCGCGCGCGCCACGTTGCAAACCGTGCTCCAAAGGTTGAGTCAGCCCAACATGTGATTAACGACTTGAAGGCTACTGGTGATTTGCGAACCGGCGAACGAATAAATGTGTCCGACGTGATTAGGAAAATCCTCGATCGTCATCGGGATTGGGAGATTTCAGACAGGACAATCAGGGGCTGGATCAGGGAAGGAGAACTAAAACTTTGAAAGTGCAAATCGTCCGTTTTGAAAGCCATTTGCACGGGCCTAGCCCTCTATCAAAGTCGATGCAAGATGGGGCCATTCAAAGATTGGAGACACTCGAGAATGTCCAAAAGCACAAGAACAGAGCCGATCCTGGTCGGTACCAAAGAAGCCGCACGCCTGCTCGGCCTTAGTTCATCGACGCTTGAAAAATGGCGTTTCTTTCGCGTGACTGGCACCCCGCCGGTAGTACGGATTGGCAGGGCCTGCCGTTACCGGTTGGACGACCTGAGAACCTGGGTAGACCAGGTGAGCAATCCTGAATAGCAAATAGGCGCTCGACCGAGGGACCACATAGGGCGTTCCCCTTACAGCATCGAGCACTCGACGCCTGCCACCCGCATGATCTGAACAGCTTGAATAATCGCCCGGCATAGCCTGCCGGGACGGTCAAGCTGTGCGCAATGAAAGGCTCTTTGAATGGCTGACAATGATGACGAAATAGTTCGTTTTGCGGACGGCAAATCGCGGAATTTTGCTAAAGGCGAGAACCGGACGCTCGGTTGGGGCCAATTCCAAAAGAAGATCAACAAACCCTTCGTAACGCCCGAGAAGCGCATGGCGTTCAACCGACTCAGCAAGGGCGACCAAGACAATCTCAAGGCCATAGCGGGCTGGTTCTCCGGCGCGCAGTGCGAGGGCGGCTACCGCAACCTCAGAAATATCCTGTCGCGCAACCTCATCACCATCGACATGGACTACCTGCCTGAGTCGGCACCCGACCTGATCAGGATGGGCGCGCTCGGAATATCCGGCTACGAGTTCTCGGCACACTCATCGAGACGCCACACGCCGGAAGAGCCGCGCATCCGCGTCATCATTCCGATGTCGCGCCGGGTCGACCGCGATGAGTATACCGCCATCGTGCGGATCATCGGGTACATGATCGATGACGAAATGAAGTGGGTTGACCCGGTGTCGTACCGGGCGGCGCAGATGATGTTCTACCCGACGTGCTCGAAAGACGACGAGAAGCACTTCTTCTACTTCGCGAACCACGGCGAACTGCTCGACCCTGACGTCCTGCTGGCTGACTTCGAAGAGCGGATCGGCGACTGGCGCGACCTCTCGATCCTGCCCCGGCACCCTGACGAAGACAACCTGCGCAAGCGATCCGACAAGGCGGAAGACCCGACTGAGAAGGAAGGCGTGATCGGCGACTTCTGCCGGGCCTACACCATCTTCGATGTCATGGATGAGTTCTTGCCGGACGCCTATCTGGCCGGTGACGAGAAGAGCGGGCACCCGCGCTTCACCTACGCCGGGTCGACGTCCTCGAACGGCGCTATCGTCTATGACGACGGCAAGTTCATCTACTCGCACCACGGGCACGATCCGGGCTGCGACATGAACCTCAACGCCTTCGATTTTTTGCGTATCCACAAGTTTGGTGAGCTGGACCGGGACGTGTCGGCCGACAAGAAGATGACCGACCTGCCGTCGTTCAAAGCTATGGCCGGTTTCGCCGACAGACTACCGCCCGTCAGAAAGCAGCGAGTCGCGCGCAACTACGACATGACGGCGATGTTCGCCGACGCCGGGATCGAGCCGCTGCCAACGGAGGACGATGACGACGCCGTCGCTATAGCCTTCCTGACCGGCGAGGACGTCAAGCCGAGGGCGAAGACGAAGAAAGAGATCAGCGACAACGAAGCTGAAATGCTCGCCGCGATCCGGCTTCCGGTCGGTGAAGATGAAGACCTGCCGCCGCTGGCGTTCCGGCTCCAGCATGAGCCCCGCCCGCTGCCGGTCGCAGACGAGGACTGGATGGCCACCGGAATCAAGATGAACCAGAAGGGCGAGATCGAAGCCAACCTGCCGAATATCGCCCGGATCATCTATAACGACCCGCGACTGCGCGGCGTTGTCAGCTTCAACGATTTCACCAAGCAGATCGTCTTCGTTCGCAGCCTCAGAACCAACATCGGCGGCATCCCGAAGATCGAATGCACCGACCCCTACAACGGCAACCGCTGGCTGGACTTCCACGACACGGCGATCCGGGCGATGCTGGAGACAGAGAGCGGGCCGGGCAAGGCTGGCTACGACGTCAAGCCGACTGACCGGGACATGAAGGGCGCGGTTGAGATCGCGGCGCATAGAAACCCGATCCACCCGGTAAAGGAATATCTGAAAGCCTGCGAGGCTGGCCCGTGGGAGAACGTCGAGACGCTGCTGTCACGCTATCTGGGCGTCGAGGACAACGCCTACCACCGCGAAGTCGCCAGCAACATCATGCTCGCCTCGGTCGCCCGCATCTTCAATCCCGGCTGCAAGTTCGACTTCGCGCCGATCATTGGCGGCAAGCAGGGCATCGGTAAATCGAGCTTCATCAAAGTGCTCTATGGCGAGCAATGGTTCGGCGAGATATCGTGCAAGCTGGATGACAAACAGGACGTCGCGGAAGAGATCGCGGGAAAGTGGGGCTGCGAGCTGCCCGAGCTGTCGGCCTTCCACAAGTCCGATCACAACGCGGCCAAGATGTTCCTGCGCCGGACCCGGGACGACGTTCGTATGGCCTACGACAGGCGCGTGAGCGAGTTCCCCCGGCAGTCGGTCTTCTGGGGCACGACGAACGATCTCAAGGTGCTCAAGGACCCGACAGGCAACCGCTCCTACTGGATGATCATCGTCCACATGGAGAGCTTCTTCGACCTTCACGGCCTAACTCAAGAGCGCGAGGCCCTCTGGGGCGCGACGCTGGCCGAGTACAACCGGCGGACCGGCGGCAACTACGATATCGAGCTGGACCTGTCGCTCCAGAGCAAGGAAGCCAAGGCTATCGCCATCAACTTGCAGGAAGAGGCCCGCACCGAGGAGATCTTCGAGACGTGGCGCGACCGGATAGAAATGTGGCTGGATGAGCCGCTGCCGCTCAAAGAGTATATGGCCGAGATCGGCAAGCCTATGCTGGACTTCCCAGACGATGAGGGGGACAGCGAGGCGATGACGGGCGAGCAGCTCGTGGTCCGTACAGTCTTCCGGAACCTTGATGCCGCTGAGTATTTGGGCCTCGGCGGGGCGATGACGAACTCCCAAGCGGCGCAACATATCCAGAAGGCCGTGGCCGGGCTGGAGGGCTGGATCGGAGGCCGCGAACGCTTCCGAGTTCAAGGCGTTCAAGACCGCTGGAAGTACCGCGAAGACGCAACCGCCGAAGAGCGGCTTTGCGGCTATAGGCTGTACGAGGAGGAGGACTAGCACGCGCCCCTTTTCGTACCGCGCCTTGGCGCTCCAATTTTTAGTTCTGGAAAATGTGAAATCAATTGCACAAATGCCCGAGACAGGCACCTCCCCCTGTCTCGGGCCCTTCTTATGACTGCCTCACCCACTATCATATTGATATATAAGTACAAACCTGATAACTGAGACAGCATGACAGGTTGGGACAGGTTTTCCTACGTAGTCAGCCGGAGATGCTAACCGCTCTCTGAAAAAAATCGCATTCTGGGTTTCCCTTCCCGTCGCGGGCAGCTTTTTGGGTCTATTTTCGCCCTTCTCAACGATCCCTTCTCTATATAGCAATTAGCTGTCTCACCTGTCTTACCTGTCATGGCCATTAAAATCATTGAGGTTTTTCCGAGGTAGGTTAGTGAGACAGGTATCCGGAGACCTGTCTCAGCCGAGAGTGTACGGACACACGCACACGCGCGCACCCGTACTACCTACGTCTGACAGGGCTGGTTTATGGGGTCGGAATTACCGACAGCACAAATCAGGAATACAAGCTATAGGTGTCATTTGCTCATGTTGCGCATAATACCTACTGCCCAGCCCCCGCAGATCCGCATAAGCGCACACACGTAACAACATTACGGTATCATTTTGGGAATAATTTCCCAAAAAGTGTGTAGCCCCGGGGCCTCCACGCACCCCGCAGCGCCGGCCCACAGGGGGAAGGACCCGAGCGGATATGCGCAAGGCCGGATACACGTTGACTGGTCGCTGTGTCGCCCTTGAGGACTAGACGGCGACATATCACGCCACCGTGTTCCAGACTTCAGACGAAATGGAGTAGATGCCCTTTAGGAACTGCCCGTTATTCAATCACTGGACGCCTCACGACTCAACCGGAGAGACTGATGCGATCAAACGGTATGCGGAGCCAGTGACGGGATTGCTCATATTTGAGACTCTTTTCAAACTTGAACCACGCCCTTTCACCAGGTTTCATTGTCGGCGTTGCGGCTAGATACAATCTCCCTAACAACTACGTTGTTTGACCAGCTTGTACGCGAAATCTATGACGCAAGGTGCTAAGGCAAAAGCATGACCCCAAGGCCCTCAATCGACGACACCACCCTTCTCGATGATCTCTCCCGCAAAATGATCAGCGAGGCGACGTCGATCAACTGCCCGCACATCCTTTCCGCAACGGGGTTCGCACGCGAGAATATCTCTATCCTTCATCAGCAGCGTCGCTGTACAAATCTCGCTTGGGCACTTTCGCGCACCGGTCGCGTCGAACCGGGAAACATCATCGGGGTCGTCGGCGGCTCATTTTCGGGCCTGATGCTCGCGGTCATTCTGGCGATGGTGAATGACGCTATCGTCTATGTTTTCGAGAAGGAGCACCGCCTGCTCCCCCGCTTTCGCGACAAGGCGCATCGTCACCTCTCGCCGGTGCTGAATTCGCGCGCGCTCGGAAAAAGCTTCGATCCCCAATGGGCATCCCCGGAGTTCCGGGCTCCAATTTTCGCCTGGGAGGCCGGCAACGCGAGTGATGTTGCGGCCGCATGGCTGAATGAATATGAGAGATATGACAGAGACCTTCCGATATTTGCATTCACCGGCATGGAAGTTCGCACCGACATGCTGCATGTGCGACAAGACGGGGTCGATATCGACTTCTCTACGGACAAGCCGCACTACGCCAGTGTTTCAGTCGATGTTCTTATCGACGCGACAGGTTATGGCGAAGAGGCCAACCCCTTAGGTGTTGCTGACTTCAGCTATTGGGACTCCGGTCATCGGCTCATCTACGATCATCTCGTGCCGCCGGCGAAAGTGCTGATATCCGGGTGCGGCGACAGCGGTGTCATAGAGGGCCTTCACTATGCATTCGGTGAATTTCGCCACAGCTATGTGACCGCGCTCTGGCTTTATGGCGAAGGGCTTGAGGCGCAGATCGACGAGGGCCTGCGCCGCGCGCGCCTTGAGGAGATCTTCGCGAGCGGTGAGCCTGACCGCTACGAGCCGGAGGTCCTTTCCGAGATTGTCTGGTGGCTCGATCAGCGCTACTTCATGGCATTTAACCGTATTCCCTGGCCGCCTGGCGGAGAGTCGCATCTTTCGCTGATCTATGCACGCCTCGACGCTCTGCTGAAATCCCATTTCGAGGAGCACGTGCAGGACAAGTTGTTCGAGACAGCGGCATGGGAAACACTTGAAGACTTCGTGCTGGCGCTGCCGCTTCAGACACAGCTCAAAATCCGCGAGGAAGTTCGGCCGCTCGCTGAGGAATGGATAAGCCGACTCACAGCGGCGCTTGCGGAGTCGATACCGCTTCCTGCAGACTTTGCCGCGTATACTGACCTTGCGCGACCCGATGTCAGCATCGTGCTCAACGGCCGCATGCCGACGGCCTATACTCGAGAACTCTCGCCCTATAATCTCTGGACGATGCGCCTGCTGCTCGCTTTTCCATTTGTAAGTTACCGTCAGGGAAAGATCATCAACGTCCGCTTGCGGCCAGACCGGCACTTCGATGTGCAATTTGACGATGGCAATGTTGAAATCTATGACCGGGTGGTAACACGCTACGGCCCGGGTTCCCGCGGGAACAAGACGATCGCACAGCAGGACCCGCGCGATACTCAGGGTGGTGACTGGCTGCTGAACATCCCCATGACGCTGATACCTGACCCGACAGATTCGCAAAGTGGACGCTATGTGGATCATGCCAGGGCAACGGTGATTGACAGCCTGACATCGCTCGAGGCCCGCAACCGGTCGGGCAAGAATGTTAGCAAACGGCAAATTGTTGGACGGATTGCCCTTGGGCAAGAGAACCTACCCAAGGGCAATGGTCTGTATGATGATCCGATCGCCTGGCTTGTCAGTGAGTTGCGTGCCGGCCGCCATCCCCGGTTCGATGCGGACAGTGATGTCAGCACGGCTATGGCTAGGCGGTAAGCCGCGACGATCGTTGTGACGGCACCATGGTGTGCTTCAGGTGAGTGCGAATAGTGTCGCGCGGACGAACGTTCTGACTTCAAGCCCGATGTAAAAATGTCCAGTCCCCGGCTCCACCTATAGCCTTGGTGATCACATGGATCGACTTGTAGTCATCGCCGAAGACTGCCAGGTTGGTGAAGAACCGAAGTATGTCTTTCTGAATGAAATGGGCAGTTTGCACAGAATCACAATCAACCTGGTTTCCTAGCCTCGTTTGCGAATTCAGATCACCTCGCTAATTGTGTAATATCAGCATAACGTCGATCCAATTTGAATGAGGCCGCAATTGCCCGCAGACCCAACTTTTGGCCGAACTATCCAGCTCTTCCTTGTTGATGGAAAACCCACCAGCCTTCGCAAAGCAACCATCCATGGATGGACCGGACTTCTCTTTGTAAGCGGTGCGTCGGCCTTTGGAGATCTCACCGCTCGGGAAGAAGTGGATCGCACTGGGGTCTATATTCTTTCCGGCCCAGATCCTGACTTTGTCGGAAGCACGCGCGTTTACATTGGCTCTGGCAATTCGGTGGCCGAACGTATCAAGCAAAGCGCATTGAAACGGGATTTTTGGGAAACAGCGATCACTGTCACCACCAGCGATGACGATCTGTCCAAGGGACACGCGGAGTATCTGGAGGCACGCTTGATCGAGCTGACAGTCCAGGCAGGCCGCACGCCGCTCGACAATGGAACGCAGCCCGACACCGCTCGCCGTCGCCTCCCGGAGGCCGATGTTGCCAACATGGAGCAGTTTCTCGCCAATCTCCGGATCATCCTGCCGGTAATTGGACTGGATATGCTCAAGCCTCAGCCCCGCGCCGTTACGCAGGTGGCAAAGCCAGTCGAGGAACGCACCAGCGGGGATGTTCAATTTGAAATCCGGCATAGGAGCGGTGTACAAGCTACCGCCGTCGAGGAAGACGGAGAATTTGTTGTACTGGAAGGCTCTGAAGCCTTAACCGGCACAGGGTATGTGCAACAAAGCTACGGCGGGTTGAAGGAAAGACTCATCACCCAAGGGGTGCTCATTCCGCACAGTTCAGACAAACTTCGGTTTGCAAAACCCTGGCCTTTCAATAGTCCATCAGCTGCTGCAGCAGTCGTGCTGGACCGCAACAGCAACGGGCGGATTGAATGGAAGGTCAAAGACTCGAAGCAAACCTACCATGAATGGCAGCAGACTTTAGCAAATATACAAACATAGAGGCGAGCAGGTCAGCCCCTGTAAGGCATTCACTGCAGTCGCATAGGTCCGATCCCCGCCCAAACCGAACAAGAACCGCGATCATTTGATTAGCGTCGGGGGCCGACCGAACGCGGTCATCGACTATCCGTCGTTTGTAGGTACACGAGCTATTGAGGTGGAGGCCACCGGACCGCAAACTACGGCCCTACGGATCTTGAGAATGCGTTTCGCCGCTCCGTTGCGGTTTTGTGGAAATAGTCGTCACAGTGCTCGCCGTCTCAGGTCTTGACCATGCCACTGAGATGGCGGGAAACCGCTTGCGCAAACCGACGTTCTTCGGCAGTTTCAAAATGGACGCACGCAGTCGCGATATTTAAAGTAGTGCACTCACTCCAAGTAGCGGGATCGTTCGATGTTTCTAACAGAAGACCTTACAGAGTTGACATCGATTGTAGCTGAAGCAGGACTTCCTGAAATTGCGGGAGAAATGTTGCAATATGCGCTGGCTAGTCCAACAAAACACTGGGGTGATGATACAGAAAACGAAGACAAGATGGAGCCGATTTCACAAATCAGGCGAGCCGTCGATTTTTTGTTTTTCCAACTAGTTCTTGCGGAGAGGCATGTCCAAGAAGCAGAAAAAATCGCGTCTGACATCCAAGACCAGACAGATACGTCTGTGATGTTCATTCACGGAAAATCATCTGATGTTGACGATGAACCTATTCCTGCCTTCGCAATGTCAGATAGAAAAGAGAGCTGGTCGAACTCAAGAAGAAATAGGTTGATTACAGCTCTCGAAGTCGCGCTGACCAATATTGGACAGCAGGCGGACGGTGGCGATGCCACTTAGTCCGAAACAAGTTCGTCAACTGCGCGCTTTGCTCAGGAGGCTAGCCGCAGCCAACGCCGTGTCATCAATCCCCGGCGGCGCAGGTAAAGCTCTCGAAGCCTGGGCGTTCATGGTACTCGCTGATGCTGCGCGTAACGTGCCAGGATGGCAGGTTACGCTTCATCAAAGCGACGGTTCTTTATTGCCTCGAGGATCCGCATTTCAATTTAGTGGGGCTCCCTCAGCTTTAACATCAGCAGCAGGCGGGGCTTGTTTTGCTCGCCTGCGTAGAACAATTGGCGCTCAACGAACCCTTGAGCTGCATAATGGAATTCAGCACCTAGGGCGCAGCGGCGCAAGACATGAGTGGGATATTGCCCTCATACCGTATGAAGTCGCTGAGGCAGTACGAACCGGTAATCAGCTATATCCTCTAGGGCTTCCGATTTTGGGGATTGAATGCAAAGATAAACCAAGAGATGGCAGTTCGGACGAAATGCGGCAGACGCTCGCTCGAATGTACGACCTGACTCATGTTTCAATGGATCGCCATCCCTGGCGCAAACGAATAATGGACCCAAAGCTCACCGTTGGTGTTGGAAGAAGATTTACTCAATATAGAGCGGCCTACAAAAACGGGCTGTTTGGTATACTGCGAATCGGTGGGTTTCAGCGCGGAGCCCGAGAATTAAGTGAATACTATCATATAAAACAATTCGGTCATGTTACATCGAATAATCTCTTGACACGATTTAGACTTCAAAATGAAATGGCTAATATTCTTGGATCTATTGATAGATATTATTAGATTCATTTCTGATGAAAACGCATCAAATTAGTCAATTAGCCGGCTTGGCTCCTTTCTGACGTCATATCTCCAAATGTCCGCTTCTCTCCGAGAGTGTGTCCTTCGTCAGATAAAATGGGACATCAGATCCTCCGTAAACTCATAGAACTCATTCCGGCACCGCAAACAATCCTACCAGAACAAAAGGGAACTCGCACATCCAGTCCCTGAAGCGTAACCGGTGTTCTGCCCCCACATTGCTCGCTTCCGCCTGATCTGTGATCGACATTCCATGGATGAAGAACGGGAGTTTCTCCATGGAGAGTACATTGGAGTTTCTCACAACCGGGAAGCCTGTGCGTGAGGTTCATCGTCAATGGCCGGACGAGGTCAAAGCGAAGATCGTTTCGGAAAGCCTGAGGCCTGGCACGACGGTTAATGAAGTTGCGCAGCGCTATGGATTGCGGGCGAACAGTCTTTCCACCTGGCGGACGATGGCGCGGCAGGGCAAGTTGATCCTGCCAGCACCGGAGGATGCGGTAGAGTTCGCGGCGGTGATCGTCGATCCACCTGTTTCGGAACCGCCGCCTAAAGCGGTTGGTCGCGCCGAGATTGTCGTGGGCCCTGTCACGATCCGTCTTGAGGAAGGTGCGTCTGCTGCCCGGATCGCCGCCATCGCGCGTGCCTTGGTGGCGACGACATGATCTTTCCATCGAACCGCGTGCGGATCATGGTGGCAACCAAGCCGGTCGACTTCCGTAAAGGTCATGACGGATTGGCCGCGCTGGTGAAGAACGAGCTGCACAAGGACCCGTTCACCGGAACGGTCTTTGTGTTCCGGTCGCGCAAGGCGGATCGGCTGAAGCTTATCTACTGGGATGGCAGCGGGATTGTGCTGGCCTACAAGAGGCTGGAGGAGCACAGCTTCACTTGGCCCGGCATCAAGGATGGCCTGATGACGCTGACCCACGCCCAGTTCGAAGCCCTGTTCGCAGGCCTTGATTGGCGGCGGGTTCATGCCGTCCAGACGAGAACGCCGGAGACCATCGAGTAGCTGCGGCACGATGACTCAGGGCGGCTAATTCCAAAAGCAAATCGGCTTGGGATTTGGTAAGTTCTGGCCATGCTGGATGCCGTCGAACTTCCCGATGATGTTGATGCCCTGAAGGCGATGCTGATCGCGGCGCAGGCACGCGAAGCGGATAAGGTTGCCCAGATCGCCCGCAAGGATGAGCGGATCGAACAGCTTGAGAAGCTGGTCGCGGCGTTCAAGCAGGCAGCCTTCGGGCGCAGGTCCGAGAAGAGCGATCCAGAGCAGTTCGATTTGGCGTTGGAAGACCTGGAAACGGCCATGGCCGCGATCCATGCCGAGGATGAGGCGGACGCTCCTGTCGAGAGCAGGATTGCCAAGCCACGCGCAATCAATCGCGGCTCCCTTCCAAAACATCTCCCCCGTGTCGAAGAGGTAATCGAGCCGGAAAGCCTGGTCTGCGGCTGCGGCGGTTGCTTGCATCGCATCGGCGAGGATGTCTCCGAGCGCTTGGATGTGGTTCCGGCACTGTTCCGTGTCATCGTCACCCGTCGTCCCAAATATGCGTGCCGTGCCTGCACCGACGGCGTCGTTCAGGCTCCTGCTCCCGCTCGGCTGATCCAGGCGGGCTTGCCGACGGAAGCGACGGTCGCCCATGTGCTGGTCTCCAAATATGCCGATCATCTACCGCTCTATCGGCAAGCCCAGATCATCAGCCGCCAGGGCGTCGATCTCGACCGCTCAACGCTCGCCGACTGGGTCGGTCGGGCGGCATTCGAATTACGTCCCGTCTTCGACGCCCTGATCGCCGACCTGAAGCGCTCAACCAAGCTATTCATGGACGAGACCCGTGCGCCAGTACTCGATCCCGGCTCGCGCAAGACCAAGACTGGATACTTCTGGGCGCTCGCGCGGGATGACCGCCCATGGGGCGGCGGCGCTCCCCCAGGCGTCGCCTTCACCTATGCTCCCGGTCGCGCGGGCGTTCATGCCGAGCGGATATTGCAGGGGTTCGAAGGCATCCTGCAAGTCGATGGCTATGCCGGATACAATAGGCTGATCGGACCCGACCGCATCGGCCCGGACATTCGGCTTGCCTATTGCTGGGCACACGCCCGTCGCAAGCTGATGGAGATCACCCGCAACGCAACAGCGCCGATTGCCGAAGACGGCGTCAAACGGATCGGTGAACTGTATCGGATCGAAGCCGAATTGCGTGGCCTTGACCCTCAGTCTCGTCTTGCCGGGCGGCAGGAGCGGTCAGCGCCACTGGTCGCCGACATGCAGGTCTGGCTTACCCGTCACCGTGCCCGCGTCGCGGCCAAATCCCTACTTGGCGAGGCTTTGGCCTATATCGCCAAATACTGGGGTGGTTTGAAGCTCTTCCTGATCGACGGCCGTATCGAGATCGACAACAATACCGTCGAGCGAACGATCCGACCGATTGCTCTTAATCGCAAAAATGCGCTTTTTGCCGGACACGATGCCGGAGCGGAGAACTGGGCGACGATTGCGTCTCTCGTTGAGACTTGTAAACTCAACGCCGTCGATCCACTGGCCTACATGACCGCCACGCTCACCGCCATCGTCAATGGCCACAAGCAGGGCCGGATTGATGAGCTATTGCCATGGAATTATCCGGCCGAGTAAATGCGCTAGGGCTGCTTTCAATAGAAAGCGTCATTGCATCAACCTCAAGTAAACGAAAACTACGCCAAACTCCCAGTTTCCGGACGCAATTTGAGGTCGAGGACTGTGGGTGAGTTGTTGCAATTCCTTGGTGATGTGCTTGGCAATATGATGTCCGGCCATCAGTCAAAATCGAGATTCATGCGATGGTTGGAACGAGCTGTCATGGTAACCGTAGCCGCTCTGATCGCGGTGGTGATTTACCGGATGTACTCCTCATGACAGCAGTTGGTGGATCGTTGTCGTCCGGCCGAGGGTCAAATCATCGACATTAGAAAGGCGAAATTTGATCAAGGTGCCAGCGAGACACCGCTTAC
>Ga0163216_100537_pt1 | contig 55128 bp, 50 predicted proteins | sample SynspAceP_FD_167610 | JGI IMG/M metagenome (GOLD analysis project Ga0163216, IMG submission 167610) | Saline lake microbial communities from Ace Lake in Antarctica - Synechococcus sp. Ace-P (Illumina Assembly) | ecosystem: Environmental > Aquatic > Non-marine Saline and Alkaline > Saline ...
CGTGCAGGCGGCGCTGGAATGGGCATTCCGAGTCGAAAGGGCACAGCTGGAATTGCCGCCACCGAAAGATGTGGTCGAAGAAGGCTTTGGGTTTGGCGTCGAATATGTCCTGATGCAGCGTGCTGCGTTGGGCTGCAAAGTGGACGGTGGTCAACACAAGATGGGAAGTTACACCCACGCGGATGCAGAGGTGATCGCCGCCACGGTCGCCGGGATGCCCGACAGCCTCGGCGGCATCCGCATGGCGATCCGGGTGGCGGAACTGGCGCGCGCAGGCATAACGCCCGACTGGATGCCCGGCGTCGTGCCGCGATGTGTGCCAGTCGAGACCAAGCGCAATCAGCACGGCGAGCGGTCGACCACAGTTGTCGTTGCAACAGAACGAGTGCTGACCCGGGGCAAATGGCGAAATGTCGACGTGCTGGCCTGCCCGGTGACTTGGCGGCCGCACCCGGAACAGATTGCATCCGCACGGCGCGGTTATTACGACTGGTGGCAGGCCTTGGATTGGGTGCGCGATGGGCTGATGGTGGGCAGGATGTTGCGGGAGGTCGAGGTGACGGAGGTGATGCCGAAGGTGCGGCCGTGGGGAACCGGCTGACAACGTCGCGAAGGGCGGAAAGCCACCTGACTGCGCGCCGGCACAGCATTCACGGCATTTTGCGTTAGGTGTTGACCATTGGGACCGGCACGTCGGCGATTGCCTCATAACCCGTATCTTCTTTTTTCATGATCTTCTCGGACATGCGCTCTTCCTCGCTCACGATCCTGTATCCCACCCTTCCGGCCGAACTTCGCGCAGCGCCCTCGAATATGCCTTCCGCGCGGCGGAATAGGTCGGCTTCAGGCTTTCACTTTTGGCAGCTAGCCGGGACTTGATGCTGTCGGTGATCAGTTTCATTCGCTTGAGCAGGCTGGACGTATCGTTGATCGTCTGCATAAACTGGATTGGGCCGGCTTCAATCTGGCGGACGATCGCCTCGGCCAGTATGGGCAATGACATGCGGGGATCAAAACTCCGTTCCGCGCCTTGCTTTTCGTTGTCGTCGCCCTCTTCACCCCCGAGGATCGGGGTCAAAAGATCGTCGACCAGCTCTTTCAGCCTAATCAGCGTCACTAGTGCCTCATAGACTTCGTAATCAGCTGCGAGTCTGGCTGCCAAGTCGCTGCGCAATTCAGGATCAAGTATCCAACTCTCCAGCGCCGTCACCGTCGGAATCACTTCATGTGCAACTTCAGCCATGCGCGTCAGCCAGCGATCGAGGTGAGTGGCGGCGGAGTCGAGACTGAGCAGTTGGCTCCATTGCTCGACGCGCGCGATCGCGCCGTCATAGATTGTGCGTTCAAGCAGAAGCTCGAACACGGCTTCCGGGTCAATCTGCGCCGCTGTAGAAAGCGTGTCGATAAACTCCGCGTTCTCTTGATCGGCGCGCGCGGCGCTTAGCTTAAACGCACCAAGAAACAAGGGATCGCGCGGATCGCGCGCGATTTGCTCGATAGCGGCGTTCCAGACCGCAGGCGCCGGTCTCGGCGTCCATTTACCAAGCAAATCCGGTTCGCCTGTCGCTACCGCGATGCAGGCGTTAAACAATATCGTCGGCATCGTCGCCCTGAGGCGCGCATGACCATCAGTAATGCGTACGCCTTCAGGGAGCAGATCTTCTTCAATCTCAGGAGGGACCTCGCGGCGGGTGAGGGCGACAGCTTGGCGCCAGTGCGTATCCGATGCGTGTTCTGTCAGACAGATTCGCAGTGCATGCCTCTCATCCGTCGACATCGACGGCCACCAAGCAACTGCATCGTTGATAACGGTCAGTCGCGATGTCGTAGTGTTTAGGCAGAGCAAGCGCTGGATCAAGTCGCCGCGAAGCTCGGGCTGGTCGGCGAGGAAGCGAAGCAGGATGTCCATGACGCTCAGCGAAAAGTCATCGAGGCATCGCCCTGCGGCATTCATGCGCTCGACCCATCCGACCCACCGTTCGCAAATCTTTGCAATCGCGTCCTCGGAAAGAGCAGTGCCAGCGTGGATCATAACATTGTGCAGCCGGGCTTCGACGAACACCGCGCTGATTGGCAGGACTTCCAAGACGACCGGCATCAGCGCTTCGAATATCGGCCACGGGCGCTCCGCCGGCATCAGATGATCGCGGTCAAACAGGACCAGCCGTTGCAGGAACAGCGTAGCATTGGCGGGTGCCGTTGCCATGCTCAGAAGCCCTTTGATAAGCTTGGCCTTCCGCTGGGGACCGCAATGCATATAACCTGCGATCACGCCGCCCAACGCGCGCCGGGCGACCAGAGGGTGCGAATCCATAAAGATTCGGTCGAGTATTGTGTCGTCGCCCGTCCGCTCCAGCGAAAGCCACATCTTGGCGGCCTCGGCGCGCAGCACCGCTTCGTCATAGGAAAGAAGGCTTGCGATATGCTCGACCGCCGCAGCGTCAGGGTTGCCCTTAAGGAACAGTAGCGTGTCAGCCGCAGCCTCCGGGGTGAGGGCCGATCCACCGGCGGCGGCCAGCGCTGCTAGGGCAGGCGCGATCGCCCTGGCGCTCGGCACTTCCCAACGACGGAACACCGCGTCATCCCGGATATGGCCATCTACCGGGAACATCGCCTCACCACGCAGCCAGTCCAGCGAACCCAGCTCCACCGACGCCACGCTGTTACCAGCCGCGACGATATCGACATGGCGGGCGTCCGGATGGCCGAAATTGCGCTGGAGGAATTCAAAGCACAGGTCTCGCGTTGCCGGATAGAGCGACTTGAGGCCTGACTCGGCGCGGTCGAACAGAGCCTTCGGCACCCCCGCACTGCTGCCAACACGCTCGAGCAGCCAGTCGAGATTGCGCGCCGCGGCACGCGATGTCACTGCCGACCGGGCGAAAAGGGCACGCTCATGCATCGTCAACATCTTCTTTGCGGCCGCACGGCTGGGAGCCTGAAGCATCAGCTCCGCCGCAGCGCGATATAAGGGATGCATGAAATTGCTGCAGTCAGTTTCGCTGGTATCGACCATGCGTCGTCGCTCGAGCATGTCGAGGTCATGAATTGAATTCTCATCGAGCTTCGCTTTGCCTGCATACGATGGGAGTGGCGCGCGGACCCGTGGCCCGCCGCCCATCGTCATCACCAATGCCATGTATGACGCTTTTGACGGTAGAATGTCGCCGCCCTCGCCACCAATGAAAGCGAGTTCCTCCCATCCGATCGACTCGCTTGGCGACGATCCGATCGCCAACGCCCGCATGAGGGTTGGGGAGTTTGCTTCCTGGCTAAGCGCACGCGACAAGGTCTTGGCGTCAATCAGCGCGGCTCGCACCGCATCAGCGACGGGCATAGCACCCGGTTTCGCCGCAGGCAGATTGGCGAGGAACTCGAGTGTGCCGGGTTCGAGGCGGGTTGCGCCGTCTCGAAGCGCCTGCGCCATTGCCGTCCGTAGCGGCTCGCCGACCCCCGCCTGGTCCGCGAAGGCAAGCCAGAGATCGGCTAAGAAAGCGACCGGCCTGCCTGCCGTATCGACCCATTCTTGTCCTTGGATCGCACAGTCCGTTAGACTCTCGACGCCTGCGACCTCGAGCAGGCGCTCTCGTCCCTGTGCGACAATCAGCCGCCGGGCCGCGTTTAGCTTGCCAACTAGCGCCTCGAGGCGCTGAAGCTGCCGCTCCGGCTCCGGTGCGGGATGGGCCCCGCCTAGCGGATCATCGAGCACGGCGACACGCAGACCTGCGCCAGGGCTAAGCAGAAAACGCTCTGCCTCTTCTACTCTTGTGAAAGTATCAATTTGAGCGCCGTGGCGCTCAAACTCTGCAGCCACCCACCGAGCAGCGACGCTCTTCCCTGACCGCGTCACCCCGGACAGGAGCAGGCAGTTGCCGTTACGCATGGTTTCGGTCCACACGGCCTCTTCCGCGCCAGGAACATAGTCGAGCGGCCGGACCGAATGCGGCACGTCGCGCGAAACCTGGTCAGCAATCGCCGATGCGAGATCCTCGACGCCCTTACGCTTCAAGCCAACGATCGCACGAAGTCTACCAATCACTTCTGGATGCACATCGTCTGGGATGCCCTTCGCGCGTAGGTGGCAGGCGATGCGTTCCATCACATTTGCTTTGTCGGCGCGGTCTATAATGATGACCCTGCCAAGGACGTCACGGATCTGGGCGACAGTCATCGCTTCCGCGGACTTGGTGTGATGAGCGACACGAGAAGCGTGAAGTTCTCCGGTGCTCTTGTGGTCGATTGCGCTGGCTCGAAAGGCCTCGAGTAAACTTTTGGCAAGCTTCATCGGGCGTGCTTTCAACGGTTCGCCTGTCCATTTTGCGGGTGCCGTAAGCCGGTCAAGAGCATCGCTTGCGCGACCGGCGACGACCACGATCAACCTGCGCGACGAATCCGCTATCAATCTCTCGAGGAGCATCTCGGTGTCGCGCCGCTCAGGGAAGTGTGTCAGCCAAAGCGCCAAGTCTTTGAGCGTCGCCATGGTGGCGCTTGCCTTTCCTTGAATCTCGTAGAGTAATAGGTCTGGTGCGAGCGTGTGCAACGCACCATCCTCCCCTCCCTTGGGTTCAACCAGAAACCGCTCAATCCGCTGGAAACCAAAGCGTAAAATTAGTTCGACACACACCAAATCTTGGAGTTCAAAACTTTCTGGTGCTGTGCGCGCAATAGACATTCCTTCCTTTATGGGGAACTCGAGGCAAAAGAAAGTAGCAGCGAAGCGATGGCGCAGTCGCAGTCGCAGATTAGAAAGTGAAGGCATCGAAGTCCGCCCGCCGGTCGCATTGTCGGCAACTGCGGGATGCATGAATGGCCATTCTGGGGAAGTTGACCTGCGGTGGCGAGACGTTCCAAGGGACAGCACTGGGCCGATAGCGGCCGCAGCCCCCCCTGGCATGGTTCCTCCACGCCCCCAAACGTATACGGGGGGGCGCAGCGCGTCACTTGGCTAGCGCGTGGCTTTTTCACCGGGGAATCCACTTGGAATCCACCCCCGCCCCTTGATGCCGAATTCTGACTCGATATCAGAAGGTTACAGGAACGGCCTTCTGGCCAGGTGGATTCCTCGGAGGAATCCACCTGGCCACTTTGCGGAATCCACTTTGGCCAGAATCCAGCCAGAGGAAGCCACCTCGTCGCGTTGGTTTTCCGGGTCCGTTGGAACACGTTGATTCCAGGCCGGAAAATGGTTTGACAAAGCTGCCCCCCTTGACCTACCCATTGATCATCGAAGAATAGCGCCCTGAGGAAACCACTCGCGGGCGCTTTCTTTTTCCCGACATCGCGGATCCTGATCCGGTCGCTGACTAGCACAGCGGCGCGCATTGGCACGTCCGCCCTGCCCCACATCGGAGAGCGACCCCATGGACCTCGTCTTTGCGCCGAGCCAGATAGAGTCGTGGCCGATCGACCGCCTGCGCCCCTACACCAAGAACGCCAAGATGCACGGGGACGACCAAGTTACGAAGATCGCCGCAAGCATGGCTAAGTTCGGCTGGACCGTGCCCTGCTTGGTGACTGACGACGGCGAGCTGATCGCCGGGCACGGTCGGGTCCTGGCTGCAACGATGCTGGGGCTGACGGACGTGCCGGTGATCCGGCTCGGCCATCTCGACGAGGCCGAGCGTCGAGCTTACCGCATTGCCGACAACAAACTCACCGAGATGGGCGAATGGGACGAGGCCGTGCTGCGCGACGAGATCGCTGGGCTTCTAGCCGAGGATTTCGACCTGTCACTGCTGGGCATTACCGACGAGGATCTAGATGCACTCTTGCAAGATCCGGACGCGCTGGGCGTCGATGGGTCAGTCGAGGGCGAAGACGATGTTCCAGAGTTGCCTGTCGCGCCGGTGTCGGTGGCAGGCGACCTCTGGCAGCTGGGTGCGCACCGCTTAATCTGCGGCGACAGTACAGGGGCCGATGTCGTCACGCGCCTCCTCGGGGATGTGAAACCGCTCTTGATGGTCACCGACCCGCCCTATGGCGTGGAGTATGACCCGTCCTGGCGCAACCAAGCTGGTGCGGCAAAGACCACGCGCACTGGCAAGGTGCTGAATGACGACCGCGCAGATTGGCGCGAGGCATGGTCCCTGTTTCCGGGTGACGTCGCCTACGTCTGGCATGGCGCGCTGCACGCTGCGACCGTCGCCGAGAGCCTTGTGGCGGCTGGCTTCAACGTCCGCTCACAGATCATCTGGGCGAAAGACCGGCTTGTTCTCAGCCGGGGTGATTACCATTGGCAGCATGAACCGTGCTGGTACGCGGTCAAAAAGACCGGCAAGGGCCATTGGGCTGGGGACCGCAAGCAGACCACGCTGTGGCAGATTTCCGGCAAAGACCAGGATGCCGCCACCGTCCACGGCACGCAGAAGCCAGTTGAATGCATGCGGCGACCCATGCTGAACAACTCCAGCCCCGGTCAAGCGATCTATGAGCCGTTCATGGGGTCGGGCACCACGTTGATCGCAGCCGAGACGACTGGTCGGGTCTGCTTTGGGATCGAGTTGAACCCGGCCTATGTCGACGTCGCCATTGAGCGCTGGCAGACCTTTACCGGTGAGGGCGCGGTGCTGGTGGGGACCGGCGAGACCTTCACCGACATCAAGGCCAAGAGGCATGCCGTTTGAACCAATCGCACCGCATGTCACTGCTTGAGGCCGTCACCAATGTTGTGGTCGGCTATGCGCTGGCGATCATAACGCAGATCTTGGTATTTCCGTGGTTCGGGTTGTATCCGAGCCTGAGCCAAAACCTTACAATCGGAGCAGTCTTCACCGTGGCGGCGCTCATTCGTGGATATGCATTGCGCAGGCTGTTCGAGCGATGGAAGTGATCAAGCGGCTCAGACGGTTTGGTCAAGTTTGTAGACCGTCCCCCGGCCTTCGACCTTTCCCGAGGTAACGGGAAGGCCCAGCTTCTTCTTCAATGCCCCCGATATGACGCCACGGACCGAGTGGGCCTGCCAGCCAGTCTGAGCGACAAGCTCGGAGATGGCGGCACCTTCGGGGCGCTGCAACAACGTGATGATCTGAGCTTGTTTCGTGCCCGCGCGGATGGCGATGGGCTTTGGTGCGTCAGCAGCTTCCGGCTTTGTCTTCCGCAACTTGGTCATCGTGCTGGCAACCACTGGCTCGATCCCGATCGCTAACAGGCCGGCATCTGTGGCCACCAGCGTGGTGCCGTGACCATCGCCGGTCTCGCGCCATAGAGGTTCGCCTTTGCGAATGTCGGCGTCCACTTCCTCGAGCCAGCCGCGCTCAATCATCTTGGTGACAGCCATCATCGCCGCAGCGCCATGCAGCCCCTCAGGCAGCGGCATAGCCAGAGCGTCGGAGCGCGTGGCCGCACGGCTGAGGATGACGGTCTGCGTATCAGTAAGTTTGGGCATTTTGGGCTCCGTGTACCGGGCGCGCGCGATGCAGCGCCCTTCTACGAGGCCAGGCCCCGCATCGCGGGGCTGGTCCGGGGGCGTATTCGCTTTACTCGGCGAATTCGCCTTCGCTGAAGGCGCTGTCGGTGATCTGGCGCAGCACACCAGCATAGTGGTTCAGGTCGCCAACATTACCCCATTGGATCTTATCAGGGTGGGTCTCGAAATGGTCGTCGCTCAGGGCGCTCAGCCTCGCCAGCATCATGTCGATCTCAGCTTTGGTAGCGATGAAAGCAGCAAGGGCTTCGGTGGGAGTCTCAGATTTGGGGATCATAGCTTTGTCTCCGGTGGTGAGTTGCATCGTTTTGATGCAGTCAGAATCGCTCTTGTCCGAAGTATAATCAACTTAATACCAAGCAATATCATTGCTTTAATCGAAGCGGACAGCGCCATGGATGGTATGTCTGAGCGCGCCTATGCCGCCCATTCCGGGCTCTCGCGCGGGGCCGTGCAGAAAGCGCGCAAGTCCGGGCGGTTGGTTCTGTTTGGCGACGGGTCGATCAATTCTGCGGCCTCAGATGCGCGACGCAGCGCTGCGACCGATCCGGACCCGGCAACAGCACGTCCTATCTGAAGGCGCTGGCCGTTTAATAACTGTATCGCTCAACCAAGATGCGTTGCCCATCCGCCGTTATCGGCGTTCGACACGTTTTCCATTCGCTTTCTTAACCTTCGTCACAAATCAGCGCTGGGCGATCTCACCAGCCTTCCACTCTCTTTGAGACGTTCTGCGCCCGACTTTAGAACCGGATTGTGACATCTTGCGGCGAGCGCGGCCTGGAACATCAAATGTCGTAGAGACTGTCTTCTGCCCGCGATTACTGTCCTGCTTCGCATCGCTCGGCTGTCGTATGGCACCGATGCCTAGCCTATCATGGTAGCGGCTTCGCCTGCGCTCATCGGGCTAAGTTCAGGCAATTCTATGATCAACAACGCCGCAGAGATTGGATCAATTCCGAGGGCATATCACACAAGTTTTACCATTTCAGCGAAAGGCTCAGCTTGTGGGATAGTGTTTTCGATCCGCCGTTCGATAGTATCGATCTGGATGTTGAGTACATTTCCAGATCATCAAAGCACGCAATGGCTCTGTCGCATGCACGTTGGCATAGCCCGTCTAGATAAGGACACCGACTAAATCATCAGGTGATAGAGTGGTCCCGATCCAAAGCCTTCAGACGCCCGTTTGACACGACGCTCAGTCCACCGAGGTTGAGCGTGGTACCACGCACGCAAAGGCCCAAATGCGCTTTGCTGCGGTTCTTGCCGCCGAAGGCAACATCGTCGTTGCTGCCCATTTGAATCTGAACCACGCCGCAATAGCTTTCGACATCCGCGCCGCCGCCGCCGGTGTTTGGTGTCTGTATGATTGGCTGTGTCCAGATCGCACGCGGATCCACACCCCACGCCATATGCCCGGCATTCCAAGCGCCATCGTCGCCGGCCGCGTCCAGAGCATCACGGATCAGAGTGGCATCAAGACCGCCCTCAAGCGATACCACGCGGCCCGCTTCAAAACGGATGTGCACCGGGGTCTCTATGAAGCGCCCGAGGTGAAACACGCAATCACCGACGTCGAGAACCAATTCACCCTCGGTCGTGCCCTCGACCTGTGCGGCTTGCACAGCTCCGAGGCCCCAGAAATCCAGATGCCCCGGCACATCCGCCGCGCCATAAGCCGCAAGCCCCTGTCGCCCTGTTTTGTCCATTGTCAGGTTAGTTCCAGCAGCTGAGGTAATGTGCAGGCGGGTTGCACCATTCAGACAATGTGCGCCCGCGATAGCTCTGCAGCGCACTTCCGGGTCGAAGCGTAACCGGTCCAGGACATGGGGCGGCTCCATACAGCAAAGCACACGCGCGCCCCGGTCGAGGGCCATCGCGATCTCCTGCCGGTAGTGCAGGGTGTGCGCGGTCATGTAGACGATCAAATCTGCTGCCTTGCACAGAGCGTCGAGTGCGCGAGTGTCTGGTGCTGTATTCCAACCGAAGGTTGCCTGTACGGTGTCCGCCCCAAGGGCCTCGGCCGCGCTCATGCAGGCGGCAGCATAGGCCGGCATCCATGCGCTATCGGTGATGCAGACACAGAGCTCACCGGGTTTGAGCTCGCAAGCGGTCAGCTGATGGCGAAAGAGTGCGGCCAGATCGGCGCCGAACCCGGCTCCATCATAAGTACGTGCATATGCCATGAGGCGTCCTTCCATATTGGCTTGGATCAACCACCGCCGGCAAAGTGAAGGTACACCCTCACCTCCACCATATTCTGAGGGCCGGGCCCGAGATAAGCAAATATGCTCCTGATGTTCCGATAGACTTGCACCGCCTGCGCGCCGGCATCATCGCCACCAACACAGTCTCCGTTTCCATCCAGAGCGACCTGAGCCAATCTGTGGATGACCCCGGCCACGAGGGAGGCTTGTTCATCAGCCTGCACAGTAAACTCATCTGGTGGGCCGACTATGGTTACACCGATATCCGTCACGGGTCAGCTCTACACCGTATAGCTTACCTCGGGGGGCAACTTAACGTAGAAGGACGGGCGTCTTACTCATCCACCAAAGCAAAACAACCGCCCCGCCATCATCAGATCAAGCTATTCTGACGGTTCCCTTGGGCGAGGCATCCTCGCCCAAGGGAAGAATGCACTATCTAACGCGAGGCGGTCAGACCGGCGCTTTGGCGATCTGTACCTCCCTTTTCCGACGTTGCGGTTACCGTGACTGACGCCTGTGGCGCAGAGCTCTGCACCAGCCATTCGACCTTCTTGGTGACCGCCGACCATTGCTGGCCCCAATTGGAATAGGCATAGCGACGCTCGTTGCGCCCGGCAAGATTTCCAAGTTCGACCGTGTTGGGGTTCATCACCAATTCGGCCCCATTACATTCCAAGGTGATGGTCACCGGCTTGGCAACCCCGTTCTGCACGGCCACATCTGACAAATTTGTCGGAAGGTAGCCGTGGTTCGAAATGATCGCAGTCACCTTGTGCAGGCCAGCCCCCAGCGCCTCGGCCCTAATCTCGTCAACTAGGATACGCGGCGCAGCAGCTGCGTGCCGAAGATTGAACATCACGTTGTTATGGCAGATCTCCTCGAGCAACTTGCCCGGCGGATTGCGGTAGCTCCAAATATAGACCATCCCCCCGATCTCGACCGGCCCTAGCTGCGGGTGATCGAACGCTTCCCATTCGCGGAATCCTTTGTCGCCGACGTGCTCGAGAACCCAGTCAAACACCAGACGCTGCGTCGCCGCGTCGCGTGGCCCAAGGTTATAGTAGCCCTCTTTGGGAACCCCAGCTGTGCGTTCCAGATCCCACAGCTCAGTGGAGAAACAGATGATACCTTTCTCCTCATAGACCCAATCCTTGAGGCTTCCGTGGCGGGCCTTGGATTTGTCCGGTGTGAAGTCTTCATAGGTCGAAATCGTGGGATAGCCGGTCAGGCGTTCGCCGACAGCGCCCAGATCCTTATAGAGCGCCAGATCGGGCGGGCTCATTTCCGCATCGATCTTCATCATAGAAGGCCGCAGGATGATGCCGCCATGGGTGTGGTAGGCGCACATGCCTGCGATATTGGGATGGTTCAAGATCACTTGCCCCATACCCATTGCCTCGGGTTCGGAGAACGGGAATTCGCCCGCGCCATATTCACGCGGCGACCAGTTGATTGGAAAATTCCGGTTCATGTTGCCATCTTCTTGGGGATGGATCTGCACATGCGCACCGTCGTAATTCTCAATCATGCCTTCGGGATAAAGGCGGTAATACTCTCCCCCCTCTTCGCCCGGTTCGCGCTGTACCAGAATGCGCGGCTCGTCGGTGTCTTTCTTCCATTCACCTTTGGGATCGGGCACCCGCATCTGAACGATATAGCCGTCGCCATTGATGTCCTGAGGGATCAGGCCGTCAATGCGGTCTTCGCCGGGAAGGAACCGGCCATTGCCGCACCATGGATGATACGGTGACGTGAGGGCGTATTCGGCACCATCGGGATTGATGCGCGGGATGATGTAGAACACCTGATCATCTACAAGGCGCGTAACTTCATCATCGGTCCCATAATTGTTCAGCAGATACGCGCAGGCATAGAGCGCGGTGGCGCTCGTGGCGTGTTCCTCGGCGTGGATCTGCGCATCAATATAGAAACCCGGCTTTTCCTCGGCAGGACCCGTCTCAGGGTTGGTGATGGTCAGAAACCATACATCGCGGCCTCGAAACGTCTTGGCGATAGAGGTCAGGGTGCAAAGCGTCGGATACGCCTCAGCCAGCGCATGCAGATGCGCTGTCATGGCGTCGTATTCGTGATAGGTGTCAAAGGCGATATCGACCTTGGGCATCGTGTTGTCCTTTCGGGTAAACCGCTCAGGAGCGGCCAAAATGTTCCATGATGGCGGCGGCGTATTTTATGCCTTGGATGTATTTATCGACATGCACGTTCTCGTCCGGCGCGTGCAGGTTGCAGCCCGGGTTGGCAAACCCGGTCAAAACGCATGGTATCCAGACATGTTTCAGTATCGCGCCTTCGGCCGAGACGCCGTTCACGATTGGCGGTTCGCCGTAAACCTCATGGGCGGCGGCGATAATGGATACCGAAATGTCCTCGCGGGCACTGATCTTGTAGGGGTCTTCGGTTCGCGGTTCGCCTTTGACCTCAATATTGTCAAAGCCCTGCGCCTTGAGGTGATCGCGCAGTTTTACGATGGCTTTGGCCGGTGAGATATTGGGGATCAGGCGGAAATCCATCCGCACGCGGGCCTCGGACGGCACAATGGTTTTGGTGCCTTTCCCGGTGTAACCTCCAGTAATTCCTTGGATGTTTGCCGTGGGCTCATAGGTTCGCGCCTTGAGCGCATCGACCCCGTCGCGCCCCAACGCAAACGCATCGACACCCATCTCATCCTTGAGCATGTCAAAATCGATCCGCGCGGCTTTATCTGCCAAATAGCCCATGTCTTCGTCATCGGGCTCGTAAATGCCTTCAGCCCAATCGGGGATCAGGATGTTCTTGCTACGATCCATGATTGTGGCCAGCGCATGCACCAGGTCCCAGACCGGATTCGGCACCAACGGCGCGTTCAACGAATGCACGTCGGTGCGTGGGCCGCGCGCAATTAGCTCAACAAACAAAACCGATTTCAAACCAAGCGAGACATCAGGCACTTCCACCCCGATCTCCAGCGAACCATCAAGACAGTGCATCCCGTCAGCCTCTAGCATCTTGGCATTTTTCTCGGCCCACGGCCCAAGGTTCGGTGACCCGATCTCCTCTTCTCCTTCGATGAGAAGCTTCAGGCCAACCGGCACCTCGCCGCGCACCGCCAAAAACGCCTTTGCGGCCTTGTTGAACGCCAAAACACCCGACTTGTTGTCTGTCGCACCTCGCCCGTAGAGCACGCCGTCCACCACCGTACCTGACCATGGCCCTCCATGGGTCCAGGCCTCGATCGGCTCGGGCGGTTGCACATCGTAATGGGAATAACACAGCAGGGTTTTGCGGGACTTGGACGGTACCTCGCCATAGACTACCGGGGGGCCTTCCTCCAACTCGTAGAACTCCGCAGGTAGGCCATCGCGGTGCATCATATCGCGGATCAGCACGGCGCAATCGCGCAGCCCGATATCCTGCGCTGAGATCGAGGGTTGCTGCACAAAGGTCTGAAGATCCTTTACAAATTCGTCAGCATGGGCATCGATATAGTCATAGATCTCTTGCATCATGTGGCCTCCGGCTTTGACATTTTCCACGCATTCAAACGCTGCCCCGACAAAGCCGGATCACGTGTCGTAGCGATTTGGGCAAAGGCGGGGGCAAGGCGCGCGGGATCGATCCATTGCGTTTTTAATTCGGGTGGATAGTTCTTTTCGGACATGGGCGTATGCATCGCTTTTCCGGGCGTGACGGTGCACGACACGATGCCATGATCCGCGCCTTCCATGGCCAAGCATTTGGAGAAGCCCTCCAGCGCATGTTTCGCGGCGCAATAGGCGGCTTCGTCCACAAAGCCTTTGATGCCCGATTGCGATGACACGAAAATCAACGCACCGCCGCCCTTGGCCATCATTCCCGGCCAAACGGCTTGCGTCAGTTGAAACGCCGCCTGAATGCCCACATCCATCGTCGCCTGAAAGATCGCAAGGCTGACAGCCTCGATCGGCTCAGGCTTCAGGAGAGCCGCATTGTGTATTACCGTATCAACCGGCCCGTCGATCTGCGCCATAGCAGCATCCAGCGCTTCGGGATCAGCCAGGTCCACCGTGATGCATTGCGCTGTTCCACCGATTTGGGCGTTGAAGGCAGCCAGTTCATCGGCCTTATTATCCATCAAAACCAGTCGCGCGCCGCGCTCTGCAAACACCTTGGCGATGCCCGCACCAAGCCCTTGCGCAGCCCCGGTGATGATGATTGTCTGCTCGGATAGCTCAGGCATCAAACCGCGCTCGCCATTTCGAGGTCTTCCCATTTGCGGCTGCTGGTGGAGGCGAAAACTGCGTCAAGCACCATCTGGTTGCGCAGCCCGTCCACAAACGTAGCGCCTTGCTGCAAAGCCCTATCCTCAGAGATGGCTCCAACCATTTCTTGCATCGCTGCCAAAACCGACACGTTCCAGATCCCTTTGTTCAATCCCGGCAGCTTGGCGTGGGGGTCTTCCACTGAGATGTCGTTGAAGCTTTCTCCAGCCTTGGCGAAATACAGCTTCTCGTCACTATTGCTTAGCGTGATCGTACCTTTGGTTCCAAATACTTGCGTCTCATTGCCCATATTGGCCACTGCAACGCCACTCATGAATACTTGCGCCAAAGCGCCCGACTGCATCTCAAGCGTGAAATGCGACAGGTCATCCGAGGTCGCGGTCCACGGCTCGCCGGTGTTCTTGCACATCCGATCTGGCACCACGGTCAAGGCCTGTCCAATGACGGACGTCGGCTCCCCCATCCACCAGCGCAGCATATCGACTTGATGCGAGCCGTTGGCCCCAAGCCGCCCGCCGCCCAACGCCGCATCAGACCACCAATCGCCCATAGGACGGCTGGCCGGATTGGCCCAAGATGCGCCAATAGTGCTGATATTCACATGACGGATCACGCCCAGATCACCGCCGTGGATCATCTCGGCGATGCGCGCGCGCGTCGGATTGAACCGCAATTCATGGTCGATCATGTGCAACCGCTTTGCCATCCGCGCGGCGTCTAGCATCTCGCGGGCCTCGCCCGCATTCATCGCTGTCGGCTTTTCGCACAAGACATGCGCGTCGGCCGCAATCGCAGCCAAAACCATCGGCGCATGCATCACAGTCGGTGTCGCGATGCAGATAAGATCAAAGGAATGGTTGGCCAGCATCGCCTGCCAATCGTCATAAACATGAGCAATGTCATACGGCGCAGCGGCAGCCTGCGCGCTTTCCAACCGGCCCGAGGCGAGTGCCGTCACTTTGGCACCGGGGATATGAGCGAAGGCGGGCAGATAGGCGTCGCGCGCGAAACTCGCGCCAATGATGCCAACATTCAACATGGGGATCTCCTTCAAGGATATGTGCGCCGTACGTGATCGGGCGCACTCATTGGGTCGGCCGAGCTGAGACGCGGATCAGATCTGCGCGGATTTCTTCGATTTCGACAGTCGCTTGCCGGGCAGAGGACAGGATGCAGGCCTGAAGCATTTCAAGCGATTGCAAATGGTCGCGCCCGGTGCATTCGGGGGGCGCACCCCGGCAGGTGGCCACGAACATTTTCAGCAATTCAGTCGCATCCGTTATCCACGCCTCATGCGGGGGCAGATCGATCGACGTCGGCTCTTTCTGCATTCGCGGGGCATAGACCAGATCGCCGAACATCTGGCGCTGCACGACGATGCCTTCGGAACAATCGGTGCGCCAATTGAAGTTCATCGGCTCATGACCCGCCTGCCAAGTGCCTTGATAATTTACGGTCAAATCGTTCTCGAACGCGATCAGGCCCGAGACGTTGGTGTCGCCCGCATACATCGTCCAAGGCGGATTGAAAGTATGGGCCTGAATGCGGACCGGTTCAGTGTTGTACACATACCGCATGAGGTCGAAATGGTGGATCGACTGCTCCCACAACATCGGATGTTCCATGGCCAGCGGGTACGAATTTAGCCAATCTTGGGTGCCATCGCGCCACCGCTCATAAGTGAAACGTGCGAATCCCGGTGTGCCAACAGTCCCGTCATGGAGCAGCCCCCGCATAGCTTGCGTCACAGCGAGATAGCGAAAATTCAAACCGACGATCAGGTGGACGCCAGCGGCCTCCGCCATCTCGACGTAGCGCGCTGCGAGGCTCACATTATCGGCCAGCGGCTTTTCCGCTAGGATCGCCAGCCCTGCTTTGCAGCTTTCCGCGATTTGTTGCTCGCGCCCGCCCGGCGGTGTTGCTAGCAACACGGCGTCTGCGGCTACCCCGATCACGTCCGAAATCGCGATACCAACGGGACGATTGGGATACATCTCGGATGCTTTGGCACGCGCGGTGGGGTCAGGATCGCACATCGCGACGATCTCGATATCAGGATTTTCGCCGATCACACGCTGCCAAGTGCGCGACCGGGCACCCAAGCCCACTAGGATAATCCGCAAGGGGGTCATGATGCGACAGTCTCCCGTATCAACTGTTCCAACGCGTCGCCGACCGATGTCCAAGCTACCGTGTTGAAGACGCTCGGCACATGGCTCGCCATCGGAGGACGCAGGGCCATATGCGGCGGCGGGGCAATGCGCACCACGGTTCCGCGCAGATGACTTGCAATGGCCCGCGCGACATCCAGATCGCTGATTACAGGCGGCGTTCCGGCATGGATCATGCCTGCGTCAAATGCTATGCCCACATCTACCAACTGCGCGATGCCACGGGCTAGATCCGGCAGCCACGACCATTCGCGCAACGCTTCGGGCGTCTGCACCGTTATCACGCCAGTCGCGCGGGCCTCCGCCACCATACGCGACACCAGACACAGATGCTGGCGGGTTTCACGCACAGCCTCGTGGGCACCAAAGATATTGCCCAACCGTAGGCTGAGAGTGGCAAATCCGACCTCAGCGGCAGAGCCAGTAATCAACTCGCCCGCCTGCTTGGCCGCGCAATATGTGCAGGTGGCCGTGGGCCGGGTGGCTTCGGTAAACACACCACCGGGCGCGGGCGCATCATCAGCGTCGAACACGCCCATCGAGCTTAGGAACAGGAACCGTGCAGCTGCTTCGCGATGGGCAAATTCCAGCGTCTCGGTGTGCATCTCGACATTGCGGCGGATATGCGCGGCATTGCTCAATCCAAGCCGCTCGGGCGACGCTGTTATCGCCGCGCCGTGTACAACCGCGCGCGGCCCAAGACCACGCAAGCGCATGAGCACATCGGGAAGCGGGCCTTCTTCCATCCGCACATTCGTCAGGCGGGCGCGGGTGGGGGCGTCAAACATTTGATCCACTGCGATCACGGCATGGCCCGCATGCGTGAGCGCCACGGCCACTTCGGAACAGACGAAGCCACCTGCACCGGTCACAAGGATCGGGCCATCAGTCATGATACGGATTGCTCGCCCGCTAAGTGCACCGCTTGCGCGATGGCTTCAGCATGGGCTGGGCCAGTGGCCACAAAGGGTGGGCGCACGCGTGCCAGTCCCAAATCCCCGGCTTGCAAAGCAACAGCAGCCTTGATGGCAGGGATCAGGGGCAGACCTTCGAATATTGTACGCACTCCGCTAACCTGCGCATGGAGTGCGGAATGATCCCGCCCGTTCAATCCGTCGATCAGCGCCCGAATACCGTGTGGGTTCACGTTGGAACTGGCGCTAATGCAGCCTGCACCACCAGCGGCCACGTTTTCCGGGATCAAGGTTTCCGAGGCAGAATAGGTGTCGATCTGCGGAAAGGCTGCGATCACGGCAGCGGTGTTTTCCCACTTGCCGGAACTGTCCTTGAACCCCGCGATCTGGCCCCCGAAGGTTGCAAGTAAACGCTCGATCAGCGGCAGGGTTATGGCAACACCGGACATTTGAGGGATGTGATAGAGATAGACGCGAAGGTCCGGGCCTACCGCCTCGATCACCTGCGCGTAGGCATCATAGACACCTTTATCGCTGACACCCTTGTAGAAAAACGGCGGTAGCATCAGCACCCCGCGGCATCCCAGTTTCGTCGCATGAGACGACAGCGCAATTGTGTCTGCGGCCGCGCAACATCCAGTGCCGGGGATCAGTTGCGAGGGGGAGACGCCAGCCGCGACAAGCGCTTCCAACGCTGCCATCCGTTCGCTGACGGATAAAGAGTTCGCCTCACTCGTAGAGCCAAACGGCGCGAGGCCATGAGCCCCCGCCGCGATCAGCGACTGCGCATGCGCCACGAAGCGCGCCGTATCTAGCGACAGGTCAGCGGCAAACGGCGTAATAGCCGGAACGAACAATTCGATTTTGCGAGAGGTCATGGTCGTTATCCCTTTGGGCGCGGGGCGACGGCGCCCGGCAGCTCAGGTGAAGTCGGTCAGCGTCAATGGCGCGATTGTACGAAACTCGTCGTCCTGCTGCGGCCCGCCGCGCCACATCAAGACAACAAAATGGCCCGCTCGGTCCAACGCTGTCGCGCCCAGATGCCAAACGCCGGGACGAAAGATCACGCCCATCGTTCCAGGCATCAGAAACGCCAGCGCCTGATCGGGACACGGATCGCCTTCGGCATCGGACGGCATCACCATCACCGCATACCGCGCAACATCGAGCGGAAAGAAGCACTGCGCGGCAAATGGGTGCCGCTCAATCTGATCAACGCGCAGCGGCAAGGAGCTCGGCTGCACCATGTTGGCATGCAGGACAGGCGCGCTGGCCCCAGATCTCTGCTGCAACACATCGCTATAGAATTTTCGCTTTCCGGGAACGTCCGGCGGGGTCACCAACTTTCCGAACGGCGCAAAAGCATCCGCATCGGGCGATTGGAGGTGCAGCGCAAGCCCAGTCATCCGCGCTGCTCGGGTGGCACATTCGCGCGCCAGAAATCGACGATCTCATCGCGCTTACAGACCCAGATATCGCTGCGCCCCGCAATATGATCGAGGAACTGCACCAGACCTGCAATCCGGCCCGGATGCCCAATGATCCGCGAATGCAGACCAATCGACATCATCCGCGGCATATGCTTGGCTTCGGCTACCAGAACCTCAAAACTGTCGATCAAGAACGTGGCGAAATCGCGACCCAAGAACAGATCACCAGACAGGAACTTGGCGTCGTTATTGACCATCGTATAGGGCACGACCAAATGCGCCGTATCGCCGACCATCGTCCAATAGGGCAGATCGTCGTTATACGCGTCGCTGTCATAGTCGTAGCCGCCGTGATCCATCACTAAACCACGGGTAGCCGTCGATGCGGAATAGCGGCAATACCAACCGCGCGGCGCGCGCCCCAGGCTTTTGGTCAGGCTAGCATGAGCCTTGGCGATATGCTCGGCTTCGGTCTCGGGATCGAGATGATAGTGCTCCACCCAACGCCACCCATGGGCGCAGACATCCCAATCGGTCTCAGCGATTGCTGCTGCGATCTCGGGCGAACGTTCCAACGATACGGCACTGGCAAATATCGTCAGGGGGATGTCTCGCTCTCGAAACAGCCGATAGAGCCGCCAGAACCCTACACGTGATCCGTATTCATACATGCTTTCCGATGCCAGATCACGACTGCCTGCGGGCACCCGGCTGGCGCGCACTTCGCACAGCGCGCTCTCGGACCGTCCGTCGCCGTCGCCGACGGAATATTCCGAGCCCTCTTCAACATTCAGAACAAAGTTCACGGCAAGACCGGCACCATTTGGCCAGCGTATATCAGGCGGATGGGCACCATATCCGGCAAGATCGCGTGGGCGGTTCATCGGCGCGCTCCGGATGTGTAAGCGCGCTCAGTCACGGGGACCTTCGACCTTGTTAAAGAAGCAGCACCAATCGCCCTCATTCACATTGGGCAGCGCGCGCAGTCCAAAGAACATGCCGTCGGCGGGAGCAAACAATTCACCGACCTGATCGCCAAAGATGTTCACGATGGAAGCGATCTTGTCGCCCTTGTTCATCATCGTCAGGAAATCGACGCCATCTTCGGGCAAGAAAATTCCAGACGCAGGGGCCAAAAGTGCCTCCTGCTGACCCTTGGTGGCATCGTCGGGATAGGTCGCCGTGCCATCGAGCATGTCGTAGTGGTAGCAGATGTTCAGGATCGATTTGGCCAGTTCCGCGCCGACATAACGGAACCGTTCGGGCGAGGTATAAGACCGCCCGCCTAGCTCCACCGTTATTCCAACTTTGCCCGCATTGTTCATCGCTGCCATCGGGCTGCCGGACTTGGTGAAATTGGACATAATGCAACCCCACCCTTCGCCCATCGCCTTGGCCAGCTCTACGCTTTCAGGGCGCTCGTCGACAAAAATTGCCTTGTCGAGAAATGAATGCGCGCCGCCCGAATGAATAGATATTTCCAGATCAGCGACATTCTTCATTGCCTGCCAATGGGCGTTCGCAACGCGTTCGCTGAAACAACCGTCGGGTTTTCCGGGATAGATCCGGTTCATGTCATAGGTGAAGGTGTCGAGTGGATTCCCGCGCTCAGCCGCCGAAAACGCCAGCGGGTTAACGCAGGGCACCATGACAACCGCACCGCGCAAATTTGTTGCATCGATCTGTTTGGCGGCCAGCATGCAGGCAAGTGGTCCCTCGGGTTCGTCGCCATGGATTGCGGCATTAACCCAGAATGTAGGGCCCGCGCCTGCGCCGTTGATGACAACCACTGGAATCTCGACCTTGACCCCACCGGCCAAGTCGCCCGCCGGGATCGCGCCGCGCACAACCTCGCCGGGGGCGGCGGTTGCGGTGCCAACGATGACTGTTTCGCCTTCAGCAGTGCTCATACCGCTTCTGCCTTGCTGGATTCCCATTCGGCGAGCTCGGCGTCCGTGTAGACCTGCATGAACTCGATTTCGATCCCACCCGCATCATTATCAAGGAACGCGACATAACCTTCGGGATGCGCATGGCTGCCATAGACACCGCAGGCCTGACAGATGCGCAACTCCGCGCCTTGTGATTTGGCATGTTCCAGCGCATCTTCAATTTTGTCGACTTCATAGCAGATGTGATGCAGTCCTTCGGCACCGCGCTCCTGTATCCAAGTCGCGAAGCGTCCGTTTGGATCGGTAGACTCGCAGAGTTGGTACTCGATCCCGCCAAGGAAAAAGAGCGCAACTTTATTACCAGATTTGGCGAAGTTGATTATTTCGGTCGTGGCGGGCACATGTAGGAATTTTGCATATGCGTTGAGCGCCTTTTCAGCGTCCGACACGGCAAACGCCATGTGCTTGATGCTTTTCACATTGGGATTATCGGATTTCACGTTCATCTTGATCGTCCTTTTTAATTCGCCTGATCGCGGCTCTGCGCGCGAAAACTCTCGACCACATCCGCCATCCGCTCCATCGCCAGACGTATCCGTTCAACCGGTTGCGTCATCGACATGCGCACAAAATCATCAGTGTGATCGCCATAAATTTTGCCCGGGTACATCATCACCCGGCCCTCGGCCAAAAGCCGTTCGCAAAACACATCTGCCGTAACGCCAAGCCCAAGGCTGGCCACATTGGCATAGACGTAAAATGCGCCCTGCGGCTCAGCATAGCCCATGCCCATCGCATCCAGACCCGCGCAGATCGCGGCACGGCGGCCATCGTAGATCTGGCGCATATCCTCGACGCAATCCTGCGACCCGGTCATCGCAGCCAGCGCCGCGTGTTGGCTGACTGCGGCAGTAGAGATGGCAAAGGCGTGGTTCACTTCGGACATCGGCGCGATTAAGGCGCGCGGGCCAGCCAAGTATCCAATGCGCCAGCCCGTCATCGCATAGGCCTTGGAGAACCCCGACAAAGTGATTGTGCGTTCCTTCATGTCGGGAAGGGACGCAACCGGCAGCACGGTGTTATTGCCAAAGGTTAAGCGGGAATAGATTTCATCCGAGATTACGATAAGATCGTGTCTTTTGGCCAACTCGGCGATTTTGCGGACCTCATCAGGGGGGGTGACCGTGCCTGTGGGGTTATTTGGGTTGATCAGCACAAGTATCTTAGATTTTGGCGTGATATGCTCCTCAACCAGTTCTGCGGTCAGCGTGAAGTTTGTTGCCATCGTCATGGGAATTTGCACAACGACTGCATCCGAAATTTCAGCAGCCTGACCGTAGGGATTATACCCCGGACACGGCACTAGAATTTCGTCGCCTGGGTTCAGCAGCGACAAGGCGATGATAAACATCCCCTGCTGCCCGCCGGGCGTGATCATTATCTCGTTGCTGGCATAGTCAGCACCGCCGTAATCGCGGATATTCTGCGCAATTGCGTCGCGCAGAGGCTCTATGCCAAGCGGATGGGTATAGTGCGTCGCGCCATTGGCCAGTGCATCCTGCCCTGCCTTAATTATGTGATCGGGCGTGTCCAAATCGGGGTCGCCGCGCCCCATGCGGATCACGTCGTCCAACCCGTTGGCGATATCTAGCATCTTGGTGATCAGCGCCCCATCGGACAGCTTCACGCGTTTGGCCAGTCTTGGATCGATTGTCGTCATAACGTCCTCACCTCAAGCCAGATCGTATATATCTGAGAATTTCGAAGTCAGATGCGCGATATACGGCTCAGGGTCGAGCGCCCGGCCAGTGGCATTGACCAGCAACTCATCACGCGAGTAGCGGCGCCCATGTTGGCACACGTTATCGTTCAACCATCCACGCAAGGGCGCATAATCGGCACCGTCTAGAGCGGTTTGAATGCCTGGGTTTTGCGTCGTTGCGGTGTCATAGAGCTGCGCCGCCATGATATTACCGATGGTGTAATTGCAGAACGTTCCGATCTGGCCGGAGGACCAGTGCACATCCTGCAAGACGCCTTTGGCATCATCAGGCACATCAACGCCCAGATACTCTTTCATTGCGGCGTTCCACGCCTCAGGCAGATCGGCTACCTCCAACGATCCGTCGACCAGTTTGGCCTCCAACTCGCAGCGCAGCATGATGTGGAAGTCATAGGTCAGCTCATCAGCTTCAACTCGGATAAAACTCGGCTCGGACCTGTTAACGGCGCGGTAGAAATCTTCCGCGTTCACATCGTCGAGCATGCCCGGATAGGCCGCCTTGATGTCACCAATATGATTGGCCCAGAATGCGCGGCTACGCCCAACATGGTTCTCCCACAGACGCGATTGCGACTCGTGGGCACCAAAACTGACGCCGCCCACCGCATAAAGGCTGACTAGATCAGTGGCGAGAGGCGTGCGGGTATAGGCCGGATCAACGCCTTGTTCATACATTGCATGGCCCGCCTCGTGCAGCGCCCCGAACAATGACATCGGCATGTAGTCGGTCGCGACGCGGGTCGTTATCCGAACGTCATTGCGGGTGAACGACACTTCGAACGGATGAACCGTGGTGTCTAAGCGTCCACGGTCAAGATCATAACCGATCCGCTCCGCCATGCTCAGCGCAAAGCGCATTTGCGCGTCGATGGGATAGTTTCGAAATAGGAAATCAGAAGGCGGCTTTTTGGCCTGCGCGATCCCACGCACCAAAGGCAGCATTCCTTCGCGCAATCGAGAAAACAGGGTGTCGAGACCCGCTTTGGTCGTGCCAGGCTCGAATCGGTGCATCAGCGCATCATAGGGGTGCTCGGAAAACCCGATCGCCTGTGCCATTTCACGATTGATATCAACCATAGTAGTCAGCGCGTCAGCAAAAATCGAGAAATCAGCTCTTTGGCGCGCTTCGGCCCAAACCTCATGGGCTGCTGAGCCCAGTTCGGTTTTTCGACGTAGCAACTCAGTCGGGATCCGTTCGTGATAGTTAATGGCTTCGCGTACCTGAACCACTGTCCGTGCCTCGGGGCTATCTTCGGGCTTTCCCGAAACCTCGGCCTCGGCACCTTCCAATGCGCGCTGGGTCTCGTCCGAGCACAGCAGGTTGCGCGCGGCTACCGCCAGCGTCGCCAGCTGCTTGGACCGGGTTGCGTTCCCGCCCTTCGGCATCATCGTGCGGGCATCCCATGACAGGACCGACCCCGCGTTGAGGAAGTCATTGACCCGCCCCATCACCTCAACCAATCCCGCATAGCTCATTGTGGCAAATTCTCCATTCGCAGAACGTCGTCCCGCCCGATTTCTCAGCCCTGCCCGCTGAGGCGAGCAGCGCTTGACACTCGATATTGCTCGTGTATCCAATTCAGACAAGACCAATGTCGACAATCTACTGATGGCAAGTCAGTGTAAGAGAGTCAAACCAAAACATTGCTTAAAAAACCGTCGCAACAGTCGAAGGATGCGTCCGCCGATGCCAAGCCTGAACACCAATGAATCCACTCTGGTCGAGATGGCAGTCTCGGGAGTGGTCACCACACCCGCAGTCCGCCCCGGTCAGTACATTCCGCACCCCGATGGCACCGCCGCCGTGCTTCCGGGGATGTATGGGATTACTTATAATGTGCGCTGCGGCGACCGCGCGTTTGGATGGGCGGGCGACCATGTAGAGCCCGGCGTGTCTATCGATGATGATACCAATCTTGGGCGACACCACGCGCTGCACTACCTCAATTGCATTGGAAATGATGCCGTAGTCATGTCAGGCATGGCCGCTGGAGCCAAAGGCATCGTGATCGGAGAACATGCCCGTATTTTAGTGCAATTTAGTCGCGATGCGCATGCCCTGATGGCACCCGGCGACCGGGTGCAGGTGAAGACCAAGGGTCAGGGCCTGCAACTTACGGATTACCCCAATGTGACTTTAAAAAAGATGAGCCCGCGCCTGTTTCACGCCATGGGCGTGATCAAGGCGAACGGACGCTTGCATGTTAAGGTCTCAATGGAACTTCCGATCCGGATTATGGGGTCGGGTGCCGAGTTGAATTCCGAATATGTCGATCAGGATCTGATGTCCGGCGATCGCGCCCTGATGGCCGATCTGGGCATTGATCAGATGCGCCTCGGCGACCTGATCGCGATCCGGCACGCCGACCACCATTGGGGCCGATCTTATCGTGAAAACGCGGTTTCCATCTGCCTGTGTATCCACGGTGACAGCATCATGACCGGGCACGGCCCGGGCATCCTGACCCTGATGACCGCGCGCGAGGGCAATATTGATTTCACCGTCGATCCTGCCGCAAATATCGCCCAAATCTTGCAGACCGGAGCCTGAAATGACCATTCAAACCAACGCCGCCGATATCGTCGCTGTATCCGCCGCCGGTCAGGTCGCAAACCCGTCCATGTCCGGGCTTCCTGCTGAACCCTACCGTCTGGATGCCGATGGCAAAGCGTTCCTCTGGCCGACGTTCGGCGGCATCGTATATAACGTGTCTGTCGGCGACAGCGCCTTCGGCTGGTCCGGCGATTGCGTCCATCCTTCCGTCAGTATTTCGCATCCCGACGCCAACAAAAACCGCGGCCTGAACGTTTTCGCCTGCGTAGGAAACGAGGCGATGATCGTCAGCGGCGCGGCAAAAGGTGCCAAGGGTGTTGTGACGGGCAAATCCGGGCGTTTCTCGGATCAGGTGATCGTGCACTTCGACACCGAAACCCGTGGCTTGATCGCCGTGGATGACAGCATTCTAGTGAAGGCCGAAGGCGTCGGGCTGCGCGTGCCCGATTGCCCGGATGTGGCTTTCAAATCGCTTTCGCCGTCTCTGTTCGATGCCCTGCCCAAGCGTCTGGAAGAAGGTGTGCTCAAGATCGGCGTTGTCGCCACAGTCCCCCCCCACATCGTCGGGGCCGGTGCGGGCCTAACGTCTGAGGGCGGCTCACTGCACATGCAGTCGACAGACCGTGCAGAGCTGGCAGCGCATGGGCTGGATCAATTGCGGCTTGGCGATCTGGTTGCCATTCAGGACACTGACAGTCGCTATAATCATGGCTATTTGCGCGGTGCGATGAGCATCGGGATCGTTGGGCAAACAGATGGTCCTCGCGCTGGTTATGGCCCCGGCATGACCATTGTGATGACCGCGCCTGCTGGGCAGTTGGGCTGCTATGATGCGCCAGGCACCAACATCGCCGACATCCTCGGGCTTTCCGCATGAGCCAAGCAATTGCGATGACCAACGTGGACCGTGAACAGTTGCGGTCGTTTGTATCTGAAGGCTTTCAAACATTGGGTCTGACGGCGGAAGACGCGGGCATATTCGCCAACGCTTTGATCTTTTCCGAGCTGCGTTTCCATCCGGGCCAAGGCCAGGGTGTTGCGCGCCTGCGTAGGTATCACCAACGGATCGGCAATGGCGAGGTCAACCCCCGCGCAGGCTGGTCCATCATCAAAGAAGGCCCAGCTTTGGCACTTGTCGACGCCCATAACGGGATCGGCACGGTGGCCGCGTCCAAGGCGATGAGCCTCGCGATCAAAAAAGCCAAAGAAGGCGGCATAGGCACTGTAATCGTGCGCAATTCCACCCATTATGGATCAAGCGCCGTGCATGCATGCCAAGCGCTTGACCATGGCTGCATCGGTATGGCCTTCACCAATGCCGGCCCGGAAATGGCCCCTTGGGGCGGGCGCGAAGGCGTGACTGGCACCAATCCTTGGTCGATTGCGGCACCTTCGGATCAGGGCTTTCCAACTGTCCTCGACATCGCGATCACCACTGCTGGCAAGGGAATGATGAACTGGCTAATCCGAGAGGGCAAAAAGATGCCACTCGATTGGGCGATCACGCCTGACGGCCATGAGACCAACGATCCGGCCGCCGCTCTCAAAGGTCCGCTTTTGGGCATCGGGGGCCACAAAGGCTACGGCCTAGCTTTCATGACCGAAGCGTTGACGGGCGTGTTGTCCGGTGGCGGTTTTGGCCTCACGCCTTATTCCGACCCAAACAAGCTCGACGTTTCGCATTACTTTCAGGCAATCGATATCTCATGGTTCATGGACCCCGACGACTATGCCGCGCGCATGGGCGAATTTGTGCAAATGGCCAAAACTCGCGCTCTTCGCCCTGGCTTTGACGAGATCCTTGTGCCCGGCGAACAGGAGGCGCGCCGAACTGCAACCAAAGCCGAGAACGGCGTGCCGATCGACGATGTAGTGCTCGCCGACTTGCAGGCGCTTGGCCGAGAATTAGGGCTGAAGACTCCGCTCGATGGTCTCGGCACCTATACCGGCGACACGTTATGATTGGCGGCGTTCGTCCCCTTGATTCAGTATTTTTCGAGCGCGCGCGCGACCGACTGCGCGCTCGTGCACAGTCGGCAGGGTTGGACGGTTTGTTGCTCTTACGCGCGCCGAACCTCGCCTATGTGACAGGCCTATTTCTGTCGGCCAATGAACGCCCGATGGGTGTTTGGCTGCCGGTGGACGGGGATCCGATCCTGATGCTTCCCGGGTTGGAGCGCGAGAACGCCGAAGGCACAGGCCTAAGCGATCTGCGCTTTTATGAGGAATTTCCGGGCGACGTGCCTGCCGTGCTTTGGATGCTCGACCAGATCGGGCGCAAATCCATTGCCGTGGATCAGTTGGATGCCGCGTTGCTTGATGCCGCGCGCGGGAAGCTAACCCGGCTCGAGCTGACTGATCATGCCATGGCCGCGCGCATGATCAAAGAGCCCGAAGAGATCGCGCTGACCATTGAAGCGGCCAGATTTGCCGACCTGTTTCTGCGACGCCTCCATACTGCGGCTGGCGACATCATTGCCCAAGGCGGCACAGAAGCCGACCTGATGGCCGATGCCATGACCCACGCGCGCAGCGCACTTTTTGCAAAACACAAATCAGCCTTTGCAGGCACACCTATGGGCATCACTGCCTCGGTGCATTCCGGCCCTCGTGCGGCGCTACCGCATGGTGCAGTTCTGGAGCGAACGCCAGTGGGCGGCGAGACCGTTATCGCAGGGATCGGCGCCAGTTTGGGCGGCTATCATGCCGAAAGCGGCGTGACGCTGATCGTTGGCGAAATATCCTCTGAGCAACGCCGCATCATGCAAGCCATGCAGACTTGCAATGATGCAGGCGTTAACGCCTGTGCCGCTGGTCGGACTTGCGTCGAGGCCAATGACGCTGCACTTAGCGCGCTGCGCGCTGCGGGTCTGTCGGACGCGATCCGCCACCGGATCGGCCACGGCATGGGCCTTGAGGGCCATGAAGCGCCCTGGCTCGCCCCCGGTGACCCAACCCCGATCCAGCCCAAAATGGTGTTCTCGAATGAACCCGGCGTGTACCGGCCCGGCATCGACGGATACCGCACTATCAACACGATGATCGTGACCGATGGGGCTGTGATCGTGCCCTCCCGGTTTCAAACTGACACACCGATCGACGCCCGCGTCATCGCCATCTGAGGAGCTTTCTGATGCCCGAACCAGCCGCCTGGAAATACCAGAAAATTACCAAACCAATGTTTGAGGCCACTGCCGTCGATTGTGTGTTCTTCGGACGTGTCATTACATGCGTCGGCGATGAAGTGATCGAGGACGGTTTCGTGCATCTCAAGGACGGTAAGATCGCCGCCGTGGGTCCACGCGGCGACGCGCCGACAAGCGCCGAGATCATCGAGACCCACGGCAAGACTCTGATGCCCGGTATGATGAACAGCCACGCGCATCTGGCTTGGGACGGCATCCACGAGCTAAGCCAGCAAAGCATGTTCGACTCGCCTGAGATCCGCTCCTTCAAGGCGGCGGGCAACATGATCAAATCCTTGCGTGCGGGCATCACGCTGGTACGCGATTTGGGCGTGCACAACTCGAACCTGTTCAGCAAGCAGGCCGTGGCCCAAGGCATCTTCCCTGGCCCCCGGCTTCTGGTGTCGGGCGAGAGTATAATTCAGACCGGAGGCCACACATATTGGGTCTGCCGCGAGGCATCTGGCGCCGACGATATGCGCCGCGCCGTACGCGATCAGGTCAAAGGCGGCGCTGATCTGATCAAAATCATGGCCTGCCATGACACGCTTGAGTTCACCGACGAGGAACTGCACGCCGTCATCGATGAGGCGCATCGCAATCGCCTCCCGATTACTGCACACGCCACCTATAACGACTGTATCAAACGGGTCGCGGAGTTCGGGATCGACTGTATCGAGCATGGCGGATCGATGACCGACGAGACGATCCAAATCCTGCTGGATCGCAAACTTCCAATTGTCACGACTTTCTCTGCGCTGGTCATTCAGGCCAACGAAGAAATCGCACGCGCCTTCGGCATTCCGGAATGGAAAATCGAGGAGCGCAAGAAAGCCGTCGCCGACAAAAGCCGGTTCGACGGCCTGGTGCGCGCTGCCAAGGCGGGCGTGCCAATCATATTCGGCACCGATGCAGGCAGCCCAGCGGTCGAGCATGACAGTATCGTGCCGGAATTGGGCTTCATGGTGGAAGTCGGCGTCTGTCCCGACAACATGGATGCACTTCGCGCCATCACTGCGCGGGCCGCTGTTCTGAACGGGTTTGGCGACACGCTAGGCACGCTGGAGGCCGGGAAGCTTGCGGATATGATCGTTGTGGACGGCAAACCCGATCATGACCTGGGCGCACTTAAGAAGGTCGAGATGACCTTCATCGACGGAAAGAGGATGCACTGAATGAGTTCGATACTTCTCGACCGCACCGCCCCTCGCATCGTCGAGGAAGATGGCGCTTTTCGCAGCAAGATGCTGGAAATTGCCTCCGGCCTAGACAATGTCATCGCGCTTGGTCGCGGTGACCCCGATTTCCACACGCCGCACCATGTCGTTGAGGCCGCCAAGCAGGCGCTGGACGATAATCAACATCATTATACGGGCCCCACAGGCCTGCCACCGCTGCGGCAAGCGATTTGCGACAACCTTAAGGCGGATTACGGACTAGACTATTCCGCCGATGAGATCATCGTGACCGCTGGCGTTCAGGAAAGCATCATGCTGTGCATGTTGGGCCTGTGCCATCCCGGCGATGAGGTTCTGATAACCTCTCCGCGTTTCACGACTTACGATACGGCGGTGCATCTGTGCGGCGGAGTGCCAATCCCGGTGCCAACCTATCAAAAGGACGATTTCGCGCTCGACGTGGCCGAAATCGAAGCGCGGATAACCGACAAAACCCGAATGTTCGTGCTGGTCTCGCCCAATAACCCTACCGGCGCTGTGACCCCCCCTGACGTCATCCGCAAGATCGCCGATCTTGCAATTAGGCATGACATTCTCATAATTGCCGACGAGATCTATGCAAAGCTGATCTACCCACCCCATGAGCACCTGTCGCTGGCAACGTTGCCGGGGATGAAACAGCGTACGATAACGCTCAACGGCTTCTCTAAGACTTACGCCATGACCGGCTGGCGCATCGGGTATATGGCGGCACCCGCTGACTTTGTGGAGAAATTGACCGAGCCGCGCCATACGCTCTCGATCAACACCTGTACCATATCGCAACACGCCGCTCTGGCAGCACTGACCGGACCGCAAGACGAGATGGAGGCTACGTTTGTTGCCTATGCCGAGCGCCGCGATTATCTGATGACTGCGCTCAGTGACGCGGGCCTCAGCTACGGCGCACCCGGCGGTGCATTCTACATCTACACCAACATTTCGGCCTCAGGCATGAAGGCAAAACCCTTCTGCGAGGCGCTGCTGCGCGAAACCGGGGTCATGGTGTTTCCCGGCGATATGTTTGGCGAGCCAGAAAGCGACTTCGTCCGGATCAGCTATTTACAACCCATGCCACTGATCGCTGAGGCCATGGTCAGGATCAAGGGCTTCATGGACACCAAAAAGGGCGCCGCCGCATGAGCAATATGACCCCCGATCCGGCCGAGAAATTCGTAGGCATCCAAGTTAGCCCGATCAGCTTTATCGATGAAGGCGTCGATATCGTTTTGGACACGTTGCAGAATCGGGTTGGGGTGAATGTCCTGATGCTCGGGACGGTCTCTTGGCTCGGCCTCAAGACCGGGCGCAGCATTTCGCACAAACTCGATGGCTGGCCTGATCACGGCGTACCAGAGCCCTTCACTATGAAGGGTGGAGCATATTTCAATCCTGATCCGCGCTATTACTCTAAAACGCTAATCAAGGATTTTCGCGCGACCGACAAAGAGATGGAAGGGATCGACATTCTCGATCTGGTCATCCCGGAGGCCCATAAGCGCGGCATGAAAGTCTATGTCGAGCTAATGGAGCCGTTCTTCAAATACGCGGGTCATGGTTCGGTCAACAATATCGAGATCCCGAACCTCGCGACGTGTATGGAAATCGACGTGTTTGGCCGGCGCAAAGATGAACCGTCGACCTCAAACCCCGATTACCGCAACTGGATGCACGCCATAATCGAAGATCAGGTCCGCAATTACGACATCGACGGCATCATGTGGTGCAACGAGCGAAACAGCCCTCTCGATCAGATGATGCAAGGCGAAGCGCCCGGTGATTTTTCAGAAGCTAGTCGCAATGAGGCCATGGCGCGCGGAATCGATGTGGAAGCGTGCCGCCGAGGCTGTATCGCAATGTTCCAGTTCATGCAGGATGCGCTGGACGGCAAAGTTTTCGACGACGGTGCCTTCATCACATTTGTTCGCACGCTACTGGAAAACCCTGAGGTTCTGATCTGGGAACGCTTCTGGCTTGAGCGAAACAAGGATCTGGACCGGGAACTTTACGGTCTGGTGAAATGGTGCAAGCCCACGCTGCCCTTTGGCTTGAACGTCTGGAACCGGAACCATTTCAACCTGTTTCGCCGCGCTCAATGGCCGTGGGCCGAACAGACGATGTACGCCGATTGGGTAAAGCCAATCACCTATCAGCACCAATCCGGTGAGATCTGGAATAAGGAATTTGGCTTCTTCCAGAAGACAATCCTACGCGATTTCGATCCGGCAGTCGCAATGCTGGTGATGGATGGAATCCTTGGCATCAAAGGCGGTCCGTTGGGCAGTGTCGTGCAAGACGGGCTTGACCCTGACACCTACGTTTACGGCCAATGCGCCGAGGCGTTGCGTGGAGTTCATGACGAGGCCAAAGTCTTCATGGGCCTAGGCATCGATGCGCCGCGCGTGCGTGAAGATCAGGCGCAATGCACGCCCGACATCGCCTATCGCTCGGTCATGGCGACCTACCGCGCGGGCGGGCACGGTGTTGTCCTATCACCTAATTATGCTTCGATGAAGCTCACCAATCTGGATGGTGTAGCCAAGGCCTTGACCGAACTGGGGTTGAAATGATGCGGCTCGATACGCTCATCGTAGGAGCCGACGTGTTGCTGCCCGACGGACTGCACCGCGTCGATCTCGGGGTGTCGAATGGCAAGGTGGCAGGGGTCTATAGCCCCGGCACCGCGCCCGACGCGGACGCAATCATCGAGGCCACAGGCAAAACGGTCCTGCCGGGTATCGTCGACATCCATTTCCACGTCCGCGCACCGGCCTATCCCGAGCGCGGCACAGTTCTGTCGGAAACCCGCGCGGCGGCGGCGGGTGGGGTCACGACCCTGTTCGAAATGCCGATCTCCAAACCCTGTTGCTCTACGCCTGAGGAACTGGCCCGCAGGCGTGACCATTTCAAAGAAAACGCCGTTATCGACTTCGCGCTCTATGCTGCGCCGGGTGATCTGACCGAGGCAACGCGTGACCGAATGCTAGAGCTCGGCTGCATCGCGTTCAAGATTTTCACGACACCCTCGCCTGCTGGCCGGGCCGATGAATTCGAAGGCCTCGCGTTCCCCGAGGAGGCCGATCAACTCCGCGCATTGAAACTTCTTGCAGATACCGGGCGGCCTGTTGTCGTGCATGCCGAAAGCGCGTCTTTGCTGGCGCATTTCGAAGCGGCGGCCAAGACGCTCGATCCGGCTGATGCCGCGACCCATGGCCTTTCGCGCCCAGCCATTTGCGAAGCGGTCGCTGTCGCCAAGTTGCTGGCTATGAACATCACCGCAAAAGCGAAACTCCATATCGCCCATGTGACAAGCGCCGAAACCGTCACTGTGCTGCGCGGCTTCGCGGGCACATCGGACTTCACCGCTGAGACTTGCCCGCAATACCTTTTTACCACCGAGAAAGACGTTGCCCGCGCAGGGATTTATGCGAAAGTGAACCCGCCAATCCGCCATCAGGCCGATCAAGATGCGCTCTGGCAGGCGATCGAGGACGGCGTCATCAACTACGTCACCACCGATCATGCGCCCTTCGCGAAGGCTGAAAAGCAAGCGGCCGAAGGCAATTTTCCGGGTGCGCCTCCGGGTGTGCCAGGCATCGAGTTCATGCTGCCCGCCATGTTGGACGCGGTCGCACAGGGACGGCTCAGCCTGAAGCGCGCCCATGACTTGATCTGCGCCAATGGCGCGAAGCTTTATGGGCTGTATCCCACCAAGGGGGCATTGCTGCCCGGCAGTGCGGCCGATATCACGATTGTGGATCTTGCTGGCGAGACGGTATTGTCGGCGGACACCCTGCACACCCATGCCCGCGAGGTCGCTCATCTGTTCGAGGGACGCCGCCTACGTGGACGGGTGATGCAAACGATCCTGAAAGGAAACACCGTTTTCCTGAACGGAAAAGTTATTGGCCCACAAGGCGGGGGGGGCTTCGTGACCCCTGCAATCGCAACCTAAGGCCAACTACGCAGCAGGGTCCGGCACCTGGCCGGCCCTGATAGGCTTTTCGGCCTCGTAGGACGTCCGAAAGAAGTCAGACATGGTAGTCGCCAAAGAGATAATGCGCCCGACCGATACCGTCGGCTGGAAGGCGGGCGTTCGTACGATTTGGCGCGTGACGGCCCTGTCGTGGCAGACGCCGTGGATGGTTGTAATCTCGCTTGGCGCCACAATGATCGCGACCAGCCTGCAACTTATGGTGCCGATTTTTCTAGGCCGCGCGGTCGACCAGACTCAAGCCATCCTGAACAGCGACCAAGGCAGCGAGGCCGCGACGCAAGCGCTCGGTATTACGGCCCTTCTGGTGTTGGCCGCGTTGGTCACGCGTGGGATTTTCACCGTCTTTCAGAACTACTTCAGCGAAAGCGTTGGCCACCATGTCGGCTACAACTTGCGGATGGCCTATTACGAGAAGATCCAGCGTTTGAGCTATGGCTTTCACGATCGGATGCATTCGGGCGACCTAATCACACTCGGAATGCTAGATCTCGAGGGCATGCGAATGTTCTTCTCGACAGGCCTGGTGAGAATCGTTTTGCTCGGCAGCCTGATCGGCATCGGCGGATACCTGATGCTGTCCACCGACCTCATCCTTGGCCTTCTGGCGCTTAGCTTTGTGCCGTTTGTCGGCTGGCGGTCCTCGGTGACGCAACTCAAGCTTCGCAGCACTTGGCTAGAACTGCAAAACCGCCTCTCGGTCCTGAGCCGTGTCATGGAGGAAAACCTTGGCGGCATCCGTGTTGTACGGGCGTTCGGTGCCAAGGATCACGAGATGGACAAATTTCGCACCGCCTCGGAACGTGCTCTTGATCTGGCTCATGAGCGTGTGGATACACGCGTGCGCAACACCTCGATGATGACGTTTTCCTTTCTGTGCGCTATGGGGCTGGTGCTGTGGATAGGCAGCGGCAAAGTCATGGCGGGCGAGATCACGGTCGGGACATTGGCCTCGTTTCTTACCTTCATGACGATCCTGCAAATGCCGGTCCGCCAATTGGGCATGCTGGTGAATTCTTTCGCGCGCACGGCCACCTGCGGCGAGCGGGTCTTTGCGCTGCTTGATCTGGAGCTCGCCATTACCGATGCGCCCGACGCGCCAGATCTTGTGATCACCCAAGGCGCGCTTCGGTTCGATAATGTCAGCTTCACCTATCCCGCTGCCGCTTCTTCAACTATTTCCGGGCTCAATTTTACCGCCCTGAAGGGCGAGACAATCGGCGTTATAGGCCCGCCTGGCAGTGGAAAATCGACTATCGCGCATCTGATCCCACGCTTCTACGACGTCACCGACGGCGCGATTACCCTCGACGGGCAGGACATCCGTGACGTCACATTGCAATCGCTCCGTCGCGCGGTAGTCGTAGTGCAGCAGGACGCATTTCTGTTCACGACCAGCCTTGAAAACAACATCGCATATGGTGCGCCTTGGGCCCCACCTGAACAGATCGCAGGTGCCAGCGCTTCGGCGCAACTTGATCAATTTATCGCAACGCTTCCCGGTGGATATGAAACCGTTGTGGGCGAGCGTGGCGCGTCCCTGTCGGGCGGCCAGAGGCAGCGGATGACGATCGCGCGCACGCTGATGTTGCGCCCATCCGTCCTTATTTTCGATGACAGCACGGCGGCGGTTGATGCCGGCACCGAGGCGCGCATTCGCACGACCATTCAGGCGCAGGCCAGCGAGCGGGTCACGATCATTGTTGCGCACCGCTTGAATTCACTGATGCATGCCGACCGCATTCTGTTCATTGAAGGCGGCCGGATCGTCGAGGAAGGCAACCATGCGGAATTACTAGCGCTCGGTGGCCGTTACCGCGCGCTTTATGATCTACAAACGCGCCCCGACGCGCCTGCCGTGGAGGCCATGCCTTGAGCGAAGAACTTGAAGTCGAGCGCGGGGATGTGCGCGATGATGGTCGTCGACCACCCCGCGCTGTGGTCGGATCGCACCGCATCGAAGAGGAGATGTTTGGACGGGTTTTTGACGGCACTATCACGCGCCGCATCTGGGGTTTCGTGCGACCCTACCGGCGTCAGCTGATCATCGCGATAATTGCGGTTCTGGTCTTTACAGCAACACAGCTTTCGATCCCGTTGATTATCCGACACGCCATCGACAACGGCCTTACCGGGGATGCGACGGGGCGTAGGGCGCTTGGAATGGCGATGGCCGCTTTCGCTCTGGCCATCGTGCTGAATTATGCAGCCGCATGGGTGCAGGAAAGCGTTGTGGGCAAAGCGGCGGAAAACGTGCTCTTTGATATCCGCACGGCGATGTTCAACCACCTGCAGGACGTTTCACTCAGCTTCATGGACAAGACTGAAGTGGGCCGTCTTATGTCGCGCTTGCAAGGCGATGTGAACGCAATGCAGGAGTTTCTGGAAACCTCCGTCCTTTCCGTTGGCGACATCGTTTTGCTGGTCGGCATCATCGTGTCGATGCTACTTTTGGATTGGAAACTGGGCCTACTGACGCTGTGCGTTCTACCGGTTCTTTTCATTGTGCGGATTATCTGGCTGCCGCGCGCGCGGGCCGCATTTATGGCAGCGCATGAGGCCAATTCGGTGACCAATGGCGCGCTGGCCGAAGCGATACACGGCGTCCGAACGGTGCAAAGCATGAACCGCCAGCCGGTAAATCTCATGCTCTATGCTGATAAGGCTCATGCCACTTTGAGCGCCCATCTTAAGGCCTCGAAATACGCGCAGTTCATGGTTCCTGTCGTCGACAGCCTGACTGGAATTGCGATGGCTGTGGTTGTGGTGGTTGGCGGGTCTATGGCGGCGGGCGGCGACTTGGATGTCGGCGTGATGGTTGCGTTTCTCTTCTATATCCAGCGTTTTTTCGACCCGATCCGGTCTCTGACGATGCAGTATTCGGTAATGCAACGCGCGATGGCCTCGGGGCAGCGGCTGATTGACGTATTGGATGTGCCGGTGGAGATCACGGATGCGGCCAATGCCATCGATCTACCCCATGAAATGGACGGCGCGGTCGAGTTCCGCGATGTCACCTTCGGCTACACACCCGGCCAGCCCGTGCTTCGCAACGTAAGCTTCAAAGTAAACCCCGGCAAGACTGTCGCGCTTATCGGGCCCACGGGTTCGGGCAAATCTAGCGCCATGTCTCTTTTGAATCGATTCTATGACGTGCAGGAGGGGCAGGTTCTGGTCGGTGGACGCGACGTACGCGATGTGACCAAGGCTTCGCTCGGGCGCGAGATTGCCATGGTTTTGCAGGAGCCGTATTTGTTTAGCGGCACGCTCATGGAGAATATTCGCTACAATAAATCCGACGCGACCGGGGAGGATGTGATCGCCGCAGCCACAGCCGTAGGGGCCCATAATTTCATCATGGCTCTGCCTGACGGATATGAAACAATGATGGGCGAACGTGGTGGGACGCTATCGCTAGGGCAGCGACAACTGGTAAGTTTCGCGCGCGCGCTGGTGGCCGATGCGCGCATTCTCGTTCTGGACGAGGCGACCGCCAGCATCGACAGCTATACCGAAATGCTAATCCAGAAGGCATTGGTAACACTTTTGACCGGGCGCACTGGTCTGGTGATCGCGCACCGCTTGGCAACGATCCGTGACGCCGACCGGATCATTGTCCTAGAAGCGGGCAAGGTTCTGGAGAGCGGAAACCATGATGAATTGATGGCACAAAACGGACTTTACGCCCAACTGACCCGCGTGAACTACGGATCCTTTGACGACCTCAAAGGCGCCGCGCCAGACGCTGGCCCGGCACAGAAATCATGATGATCAGCCGTTTTCCTTGAGGCGTGGATCGAGGAAGTCACGCAGCCAGTCGCCAATGATGTTGAACGCCAACACCGTCAGCACGATGGCAAGCCCCGGAAAAATTGCTAACCACCAGCGGTTCGACAGCAGGTGATCGCGGCTCTCTGCCAACATCGCGCCCCATGTCGGGACCGAGGGTGGCACGCCTAGGCCCAGAAACGACAGCGCCGCTTCCGACAAGATCACACCCGCCACATTGAACGAAGCAATGACAGTCAGAGGGGCTATGATATTGGGCAAGATGGTGCGGAATAAGATTGAAAATGTACTGTCGCCCATCGCTCGGGCGGCTTCCACATATTCTTTTTCACGTAAAGACATCGTTTGGGCGCGCACAATTCGGGCATAGGTAATCCACTGACCTATCCCGAGAACAAGGATGATATTGACCAACCCTGGCCCAAGTACGACGAGGAACATGATTGCCAAAAGGATGAAGGGGAAGGCCAGCTGAATATCACCGATCCGCATGATTACGTCATCGATCCAGCCGCCGTAGTACCCTGAGACGAGCCCGGCAATCGTGCCGATCGTCCCGCCAACGGCAATCGCCGCAACGCCAACAAGAAGGGATACCCGCGCACCATAAAGCAGCCGCGAAAACACATCGCGGCCCAGTTGGTCCGAGCCGAGCCAATAGGTAAGATCACCTGCGCCCGCCTGTCCCGGCTCCAACAAACGCATCATGATATTCTGCCGGTTCGGGTCGAACGGTGCCAGCCATGGGCCGAAAATTGCTACGAAAGTGACGATTGCCAAGATTAGCATACCAACCAATGCCCAACGGCTGGTCACCATGCTCTGGAACGCGCGGCGCAGCTCCTTGCGGCGATAGGAAGACGGGGCGCTAGAAACGGGTATTGGATCAGTCATATTTGGACGCCTCAGAGTTTCACGCGCGGATCAAGCCGCGCGTAGACCAGATCGACGATCAGGTTCAGAATAATGAAGATCACCGCCAGTAGAATGACGGAAGCCTGAACCACCGGAATATCGCGCTGATTGATTGCGTTGAACACCAGCCGTCCGATGCCGGGATAAGAGAAAACGGTCTCTACGACGACCACCCCCCCCAGAAGAAATCCAAACTCCAGTCCGATCATGGTTACAACCGGCAACCATGCGTTGCGCATCGCGTGATGGATCACGACACGGTTCTCTGAGATGCCCTTGGAGCGCGCGGTGCGGACGTAATCCTGCTGCAGAACCTCCAGCATCGAGGACCGTATCAGGCGTGCGTTTCGGGCTAGCGTGTAGGTGCCAACTGCGAAAGCAGGCATAATCATGTAATATATGGACTGCGGAAGATTCGTGAAGGCGGTTCGAAACTCGCCGTCGAACAGTGGTTCCAGAAACGGCACATGGCCGGAGATCGGGAACCAGCCCAGATAAAGCCCAAAGAACAGGATCATCATGATCCCCATCCAGAAATTCGGAATCGACTGACCTAACATCGCCAATGTCATGATGCCACCATCGACCGGTTTGCCACGGTTAAGTGCCGCAAAGATGCCAAGCGGGATCGACAGGCCTATCGCAAGAAATAGCGAGAAGAACGTCAGCTCGATCGTAGGAGGCATCGATTCTAAAACGACGTCCATCGCGGGCTGACGATAGCTGAGAGAGTTTCCGAAATCGCCCTGCAACGCGTTCCAGACATAGCTGAGATATTGCACATAGAGTGGGCGGTCGAAGCCGAGCGCCACGCGGGCGCGCTGAATTTCTTCAGCGCTCGCATTTTCGGACACGAACAGAAAGGTCGGGTCCCCGCCGATCTGGAGCGATATGAAACTGATCAGCGTCACACCGATCAACACTACGATGCTCTGTAAGAGACGTCTTACTAAGAAAGTCCACATGGCGCGGCAGGCTCCGTCTAATCACTAATGGGGCATGGCGGCTGCGCGCAGGTGAATGCCGCGACAGCTCATGCCCCGTTTTTCATCGTTGTCGCCGCCTGCCTGACTGGGCTGCGCCGCTTTGCATTATTTTCCGTCTGCACCGGTTTGGGGTGCTTGACAATCATTTCGGCGTTCTTCCAATATAGTTAAAGATTGTCGACAGTAGACTAACAAAACCATGCACTCCTTAATCCGTCAAGCACACAAATCGATAAACGGGACATCTGCTATACACTTCGGCCTCCGCGCTTGATGAAGGGGCAAATGTGATGAAAACTGCCGCAAAGCACGAACAAACCGCGCTTAATTTGCCTACTGGGCGTAGAATCCGCCCCACGATGACATTGCCAGAAGGACATATCTGCTATGCCGAGTGATCTTGCCACTCCGCCTGCCGCCCCACCATTGCTCGAGGTGCGCGACCTACAAACGACCTTTGATCTGTCAAAGACGCTCTCTGTTCGAGCCGTTGATGGGGTGAGCTTTACTGTCAGCGCCGGCGAAACGCTGGCTATTGTTGGCGAAAGCGGATCGGGCAAGTCGGTGACCAGCCTCTCGATCATGGGCCTTCTACCCAAAGATGTTGGCCGTGTGTCAGGTGGCAGCATCAAATTGCGCGGTCGAGAGATCACTACCCTCAGCGACAAAGAGATGCGCGATATACGTGGCAAAGAAATCGGCATGATCTTTCAGGAACCGATGACCAGTCTGAATCCGGTCCATACAATCGGCCAGCAGATCGCGGAAATGGTGATCCGCCATGAGAAACTGTCGAAATCCAAAGCCCGAGTGCGCGCCATCGAGATGCTGGAATTGGTCGGCATCCCTGAGCCGACGATCCGAGTTGATAGCTATCCACATGAGATGTCCGGCGGCATGCGACAACGGGCGATGATTGCTATGGCGCTTGCGTGCGAGCCGCGCATTTTGATCGCCGATGAACCGACAACTGCGCTTGATGTAACAATTCAGGCGCAAATGCTGGAGCTGATGGAAGACCTACAAAAAAAGTTCGGTATGGCGATCATCTTCATTACCCACGATCTGGGCGTAGTCGCAGAAATCGCTGATCGGGTTGTGGTGATGTATGCTGCGCAGGTGATCGAAACCGGCGAAGTGGAAGACATTTTTCGCAATCCCAAGATGCCCTACACGGCTGGGTTGATGAACTCGATCCCGCGCCTCGGTTCGTCTGTGAACAAAGTGCGGCTGCAAGCAATCCCGGGGACGGTTCCGGCGCTCACTAGCCTGCCGGATGGATGCCGGTTCAATCCACGCTGCGCGTTTGCAACCGATGCCTGCCGCGCGACGCAGCCCTCTCTGGAAAGTGCCGGCGAAGGCCATATGATCCGGTGCTCACGCTGGCAAGAGTTGAACCTTACCGAAAGGCAAGCGTCATGACCGCCCCGTTGCTCGAGGTTAACCAGCTCCGCAAGTATTTCCCGATCCTTGGCGGCGTGCTTCAGCGCGTCGTTAATAACGTGAAAGCAGTCGACAATATTTCCTTTGATATAAATCCTGGCGAGGTTGTCGGGCTGGTTGGTGAGAGTGGTTCAGGCAAAACCACTGTTGGCCGCACTTTGCTCCGATTGGAGCAGGCGACGTCGGGCTCGGTAAAGTTTGGCGGGGCCGATGTGATGGCTCTGAACTCGCAAGATATGCGCGCCTACCGCAAGCGGATGCAGATCATCTTTCAAGACCCCTATGCCAGTCTGAATCCGCGAGAAAAAGTACGTCAGGTCTTAATCCATCCCCTCAAGCAACACGGGATCGGCACACCATCAGACCGCGAAGACCGCGCCGCTGCGCTAATGGAAAAGGTTGGCCTGTCGCGCGATCATCTAGACAGATTCCCGCATGAGTTTTCCGGTGGCCAGCGGCAGCGTATCGGGATCGCCCGTGCATTGGCGGTGCAGCCCGAGCTCATCGTCGCCGATGAGCCAGTATCAGCGCTCGACGTGTCGATCCAAGCGCAAGTCATCAACCTTTTAGAGGATCTCAAGACCGATCTGAACCTGACTATGTTATTCATCGCCCATGACTTGGGCGTGGTGGAGCATATCTGCGACCGAGTGATCGTGATGTATCTCGGCCGAGTGATGGAAATTGCGCCGGTGGCGGAGCTCTATTCGCGCCCAAACCATCCCTATACCAAGGCGTTGCTCTCTGCCGTGCCGATCCCCGAGCCTGGGAAGCGACGTGATCGGGTGGTTTTGAAGGGTGATATCCCGAGCCCGATCAATCCGCCTTCGGGATGCGTGTTTCGAACTCGTTGTCCTATAGCGAATAGCGATTGTGCTAATGTTGTGCCCGAGCTGACCTCAGTTGGCGACGGACATCTGAGCGCCTGCATCCATACAACGTGATCAGTCTACTGGGCACCCGCGGAGGACGCGGCGGCTCAGGCAAAACTGTAAGTTTTCCAGTCAATGCTGTCGCTTCATTTTGCCAGTATAGTTATAGTAGATGCCCTCAGTGATGAAAGCCTTACCTCGCTTTAGATAGCCAATAACCGAGGCGTAGTAAGAAGTGCGGGCCATGGTTTGGCACTCCTCGATGTTCGGCTGCTATCAGTCAGAAGTATGTTTGCTATCGAGGCTGAATAGCTGGCTCAGGTAACAAATTCGCAGCGATTTTGTCGTTGCTGCAGCATGCCGGATGTATCGGGTTTTCGTAAACCGCCATCAAATCGGGCAATCCCTCTGCCCCGACCGTTCAACATCTCGCGTCTTTCCAACAGTGCTTGACACGACTCAGAACGTCACTGCATTGTCGTTATATGGATTGTCGACATTGCATATCATTACTGTTGAACGCCTCTTGTCTTGAGGCACTGCAACGCTTTGTATTCAATCGACACGGCTCATGCTGATCAGTGTTGCCAAATTGAGCGCGTTTTAAATAGGAAACGATACGTTTCTGCCCGGCACTACCGTCGTGCGGACAACTTGTGAGTATCCTGGAGAACTGTCCTGATGAGCATCATTAAAACCGCGCGCGCCCCAATGTCGGTAGACATCGCGCCGATCGAGAACGTACCGCTGCGCGTTCAGATCGCCGACAGACTGCGTGACGCTATCCTGAGCGGCCGTCTCCGGCCCGGCGCAGGGTTAGTTGAAACTGCGCTGGCCGAGCAGATGAAAGTCTCGCGAGCGCCAATCCGCGAAGCGATCCAGATACTTGAGAACGATGGTCTAGTTGAGACGATCGCCTATAAGGGTAAGCGGGTTAAGCCGCTGACAATCCGCGAAGTATCCGAGATATTCAGCCTTCGCGAAGTCTTCGAGGTAATGGCGGTGCGCCGCATCCTCGAAACTGGCGTGTCGTTGGAGGCCCTTCGGTTGCATTGCGACACCATGACGACTGCAGCCGCAGCCAAGAATTTCGAGGCCCTCGTGGCTGCCGACGAAGCCTTCCACCATACGTTGATCGCACTTGCCGACCACAACCTACTTTTGGCGTCTTGGAAAAATCTTTACCTGCGCATCCATCAGATTATGGCGCTCAGAAATCGCAACGAGGACAACCTCAATGATGTCGCCAGCAATCACCCACCGATCGTGGACGCCCTAGAAGCTGGCAACAACGACCTAGCGATAAAGTTGATCGCAGACCACACCCGCATACTGGCCGCCTTCGACCCGGCGACCATTTTGCAAGACTTGTAATGACCGATTTCCTGACATCCAGCGCCCGGCGCTTGTTCGATGACTCGGTTGTGCAAACCCTGACTGTCGCAACGATAACCTTATGAATTTAGGCAGTTAATATGCTACCATCCAACAGGTGAAAGGAAATCTTATGCCAAGACTACACCATTTGCTAGCGGCGGGGGCCGCGAGCCTTGCTGTCGGGACGACCGCGTTTGCGGCCGGCCACAGCAGCACGATCACAGTCGGCCTCAGCGCCGATGTGACGACGTTTGATCCCTCGACGGTATCGTCGCGCGACAACTCCAACATCGCGCGCCACATTTTCGGTACGCTTTTCACGATGGACGGCGCAGGCATTGCTCAGCCCGTGCTCGCCAACAATCTAGAGATTTCCGAAGATGGTTTGGGCTACGTTTACACCCTTAATGAGGGTCTGACCTGCCACGACGGCGAGCCACTTACCGCTGAAGATGCGGCTTACACGTTCAACCGTGCTGCCGATCCCGCGAACGCCTTCACTGGCAACGTCCCGGGCTTCATCTTCTCATCGATCGACTTCCAAAGTGCTGAGGCGCTGGACGAACTGCGCGTTCAGATCAACATTGGTCGGAAAAATCCAATCGCATTCGGCCTGATCGCCGAAGTGATGATCCACTGCATGGACAGCTATGAGGCCATGACGCTGGACGAGGCTGCCAGTAACCCGATCGGTTCCGGCCCTTACCGTCTTGCCGAATGGGATCGCGGCTCTCAGGTTGTTCTTGAAGCAGTCGACGAAAGCATGGTTTTCGAAAAAATCGTTTGGCGCATCATTCCTGAGGCCTCCACACGCGCAGCGGAAATGATTGCCGGCAATGTCGACATCATCACCAACGTGTCGCCTGACCAGATGGACGTTATCAACGCTTCCGGCGTAGCCTCTGTCGATCCCATCCAAGGGACCCGGCGGATGTATGTCGGGTTCAACCTAAGCGAAAGCATGTCAATGGAGCCCGGCGGTGACGCCATACAGGATCCAGCAGTGCGCCGCGCCCTTCAATATGCGGTAAACGTCCCAGCGATTTGTTCGCAGCTTCTGAACTTCGAATGCGAGCGTATGACGGGTATCGTCAACCCGCCCAACGCGAACCAGGATCTTGAGCCATACGCCTATGATCCAGAATTGGCCGAAAAACTGCTGGATGAGGCCGGCTGGCCCCGTGGCGACGATGGCAACCGCTTCTCCATCGCGTTCCAAGCTGGTCAAGGTCGCTACTTGAACGACGTCTCTGTTGTGCAGGCAATCTCGCAGTATCTGTCAGATGTCGGTCTCGACGTCGATCTCCAGGTCATGGAATGGTCCAGCGTCTACATCCCGCTTATCCGTCAGCGTAACGCTGGTCCGCTCTACTTCATCGGATCCGGTGGTGCTTTGTGGAGCCCACTCTACGATATGACCGATTTGGCTGCCATCGACAGCGGCACCAACTACACCCATTGGGATGATCCACGCTGGTTCGACCGTTGGGACGATATCGCAAACGCGACCTCGCCTGAAGAAACGCGCGTGATCGTAGATGAGATGTTGCAGGTGTTTTACGACGACGGCCCTTGGCTGCACCTCTACTTCCAGCCTGACTTCTACGGCGTAAGCAACCGTATCGACTGGGCCCCGCGTCCAGACGAGAAAGTGTATCTGTTCAACGCTGGCTTGAACTGATCAGGTAGTATCTTTGTAGAGTGTTATCATTAGACGCCAGATCTTTGGATCTGGCGTTTTTTGTTTTTTCGATGTGCTCGACGTGTCTGACGGAGCTGTGACGCGCGGACGGCTCCGTTTTTGCAAGAGTTGATTTGAACAGCTGTTGATCGACGCAGGTTTGGCGAACTCGACACGCTTGTGACCGCTTACGCCACGCTGTAACCCAACCTGATCTATAAGCGTTACCTGCGGCAAGAAGCTGGTCATGATGGTCGGCTAGAGCGTGTCGGCCCTGATCGGATTCGGGATTCCCAAGGCGTTGTTTCTGTGATTCCCTTTTCTTGTGGCAGATTTGGGGGTCAGAGATGGGCAAACCGCATCCTGTTGAGCTACGGGAACGCGCCGTGGGGCTTGTCGAGCAGGGAAACACACATACAGAGGCGGCTCGCCGACTGTGCGTTTCGATCAAATTCGTCAACGATATGGTTCGGCTCAAGCGCGAAACTGGAGCGCTGGAGCCGAAGCCGCAGGGCAATCCCGGATATGGCAAGCTGACCGGCGTCAGGGTTGGGTGCAGGACCGGATCACGGCGCAGCCCGATCTGACGATTGACGAATTGACAGCCGAGCTTGGCACACAACATGGGCTGATGGTGCATCGCTCCTCGGTCGGACGGCTGCTGCACCGACTGGGGCTGTCGCACAAAAAAAAGACCTGCAGGCGCTTGAGCAGAAGCGCAAGGACGTCGCCGACCTGCGGCATATCTGGATTACAAAACGCCAGCCCTTCATGGTCAACCATCTGGAAAGGCTGGTCTTCATAGACGAGACTTCGGTCAAGACCAACATGGCCAAGACGACCGGCTGGGCTCCGCGTGGGCAACGCCTGGTCGATCATGCACCGTTCGGAGATTGGCGCACGCAGACCTTTATCGGCGCTCTGCGGCATGACCGGTTCGAAGCACCATGGGTCATCGACGGTGCCATGAATGCCGAGATGTTCAGCCTCTATATCAAAACCCAATTGGCACCGACGCTGCGCGCAGGTGACGTGGTCATTCTCGACAACCTGTCCAGCCACAAAACCCCAACAGCCGCTGCGGCGTTGCGCGATATCGGTGCATGGTTCTTGTTCCTGCCACCCTACAGCCCCGACCTGAACCCCATAGAAATGGCCTTCTCAAAGCTCAAGGCGCTGATCCGAAAGGCAGCAGCCCGAACCTACGATGAGCTTTGGCGGGCCGTCGGACATGTCTGCAATCTGTTCCCCGACGAAGAATGCTACAACTTCTTCAAAGCCGCAGGATACAAAACCAATTAAACGCGACACGCTCTAGAAGAAGGCCGTCGCAATTGCGGTAAAGAATGTCTGGGGACGCTGCCGCTGGTCGAAGATTGCATGATTGCAGACAGCGTTTGCGCGCTGGCACCAAATGACATTGGAGTCGCTGCATGGGATCCTTCACGGGCAGTCGACGCCGGAGAGCGCTTAGGGCGGACACGCAAACGCAAGGTCAGGCGACCTTTGTCATCTCGCGTAAATCCGTCAGTACCTCGGCGGCAATTTGAAAGGAGCGAACACGCGCTGCATGATCATGGATCATGCCTGTTACCAGAATTTCGTCTGGCTGGTAGGTGCTGATGAGCTTCTGAAGCTGTCCTCTTATTGTCGTCGAAGACCCCGTTGCCGAGCAGGACATGGCGCGTTGGACCTGTGCAAGAACTGGTGCCAGAATTTGGGAAACGAGGTCGTCTGTCGGATAAGGTAGCTTGCCAGGTTTTCCGGTGCGCAGATTTGAAAAGGCGAGCAATTGCGATGAGCGCAGATAATGTGCCTCCGCATCGGTTTCCGCCGCGCAAACCCCCGCGGCCATCATCGCATAGGGACTTGAGAGGCTCTTTGATGGTCGGAAAGAAGACCGGTAGATTAGCAGGGCCTCTTCCAGCATGTCTGGTGCGAAATGTGAGGCAAAGGCGTATGGCAAACCAAGAGAGGCCGCCAACTGCGCACCATAGAGGCTAGAGCCGAGGATCCAGACGGGAACATGTGTGCCCACCCCCGGAATGGCCCGAACAGCAGCGCTATCTGGCATCTCCGTGAAATACTCCATCAGCTCCAGAACGTCCTTAGGGAAGCTGTCCTCGGGCATCATATGTCGGCGTAGCGCTCTCGCTGTCGCCATGTCTGTGCCGGGCGCGCGCCCCAGTCCAAGATCGATCCGGTCGGGATAAAGCGTCGCCAGCGTTCCAAACTGCTCAGCCACCACCAAGGGCGCATGATTGGGCAACATGATCCCTCCGGCACCGACGCGGATTGACTTGGTTGCTGCAGCAATATGCCCGATCACAACAGCAGTCGCGGCGCTGGCGATGCCCGGCATGTTGTGATGTTCAGCCAGCCAATAGCGATGGTAGCCGGCGTCCTCTGCGGCACGTGCCAGACCTGCGCTGTTCGACAGAGCGTCAACAGCGGTGTTGCCTTCGGGTATTGGCGACAGATCAAGCAGCGAGAAATGTTGCATGGCGAACTCCTTAATACTTACTTAAGCAGCCAATGCGATCAAGCCAAGATCAGGTGCAGTTTGGCTGCGAAAAAGGATATTCGAGGGAGCTGATCGTTCAGCATAGACGCGCCGATAGGCGAATCTTAGACCTTGGCCGAGTGCCGGTTCGGTTGAAATCAGATCAAATCATCATCGCGCACTACACCTCGCCTCCAACCGGGCTGAGATAGCCAGAACTAGAATGGCGCGGATGCGGAACAGGATCAGCAGCACTTATGTTAGACGAAAAGTGTACGTTCTGACCTAGGGCGGCCGTTCTGCGTCTGGCACGTGGACGTAGTGTTTGACCTGAGAAGGAGCGCGCTTTCGCATCAAGGCACCGAGTATGTGCAACAGCACCCTCAAATTCGCGCGGATCGCAGATCACATCCCCCAGATGGAAAAGGTCCCCGCCTTTCAGCGGGACTCGCTAAACGTTGACCAGGCGTTGACAAGAACAGCGCAAGCAAAAGCCCGACTGATTAGGTCGGACTTTAAGCGTTTGAATTAACGCGGTTTCTTGGTTGCGGGAGTAGGATTTGAACCTACGACCTTCAGGTTATGAGCCAATAACCCAATAATTACAATAAGTTAGGGAAATCAGTCGCTTACCCGATAAGCAATTGATAGCTTTAACTTATTCGCTGTGATTGCCCGAGTTTCGACGGATTGAGGCAGTTCTTTTAGTGCTCAAAACTGCGTTCACGGGTTGACCAGGCGTTGACAAGAACAACGCTGACGACATGCGAAACGTAATCGCCCCACGTTACGGCATAATCAAATGCGACCAAACTTGGAGGCGGCCTCGGCAGTGTGTGGCCGTTCGCGGCGCGCTGCAAAGAAGCCGGCTATGCACAAGAAGCAGGCATCGGAAAATTGCGGACTTTGGTCGTCCTTCTTGACATGACCGGCCCAGAGCGGACCTCCGGTGACAGCTTCGATGCTGCGCCGCAGAGTCACCAGGCCGGCCATTCGTCCATTGTGCAGCATTTTCTAAGGGTGAAGGTCGGCAGAGCGGACTAAGGCGATTTTACGGGCATACCGACCAATTCCCGTTTTCCAGCAGGATGTTCGAGTCAATATCTTCGAAGTCTTACTACCTATCGCTCGTTTTGCATATCTAGCACACATGACACTCCGGTTCGGTTTATAGATTTGAGGCTTGAATGATCTAATATATGAATGCGCTATGACATTTGATCAGATCAAGACTTTCCTCTGGGTGGCGCGCCTGGGAGGCTTCCGCAAGGCGGCTGAACGGCTGAACCTGTCGCAGCCTGCTATCTCGACCCGAATTGCAAATCTGGAACAAGACCTGCGCGTGCCCCTTTTTGAACGTGGTCCCGGTGAACTTGTCCTGACAAAGCATGGCACGCTTCTGCTCTCTTATGCTGAGCAAATGTTGTTTGTCGAAGAAGAGATAAAGCAACGCGTTGCCAACCCGTCCGAGGCAGATGGCCTCTTTCGCGTCGGTGCCTCAGAGACGATAGCCCAGGCATGGTTGCCGGACTTCCTGAAAGCGTTCAGTGAGCAGTATCCGCGCGTCAATGTTGATCTAACGGTCGATATCTCGTTGAACTTGCGCGCGGATCTTCTTGAAAGAAAGCTTGATCTCGCGCTGTTGATGGGGCCCGTTTCGGAGTTTTCTGTTGAGAACGTGATACTGCCGTCGTTTGATTTGCATTGGTATCGCTCGACCACAAACCCACAGACCGATCTGAGCAAAGTTCCCGTCATTTCCTATTCAAGCAAGACCCGACCGTACCGCGAGTTGATGTCCGAACTCTCGCGCAGGATCGGGCCAAAGGTGCGCGTCTATGCGTCGGCTTCCTTGTCGGCCAGTTTGAAGATGATCGCTGCGGGAATCGCTGTTGGTCCATACCCAAGAGCGCTTGCCAATGATTTTCTCGAAGCAGGGCAAATCGTAGAGTTCGATCCGGGGTTTCGCCCGCAGCCCCTGTCGTTCACCGCGTCATATTTGTCTGAGCCGCGCAGCTTTCTTGTTGAAAACAGTTCAGAAATCGCCCGCGAGGTTGCGAATGCTTGGGAGCGAACTCAACCAAAGTAGATAAAATAAATCGATCACTGTTGATATAGATTGATAATTTGATTGAGTGAAATCCCCGTGTGATGCTTCTGTGGCAACAGCGGGAGTGTCGCATCGTGGCAAGATCAGTCTCACATTCCGACCTCGTTGCCTGCTCGGCAGGCGAGGTCCGGGACGCAATCCGCAGCGGGTCTTATGACCAGCACACAGCCGGGCTTGCTGCGGGCAAGCTACAATGCAATCTCGCGATCCTGCCGGAGAAATACGCGTTGGATTTCCTGCGCTTTTGCCAGCGCAATCCAAAGCCGTGCCCGATCGTTGGGGTTAGCGATAGCGGTGATCCGTTCTTGCCGACCTTGGGCCATAACATTGACATCCGCAGTGACGTTTCAAAATACCGCGTGTTCCGCAATGGCACGCTGCACGACGAGGTGACGGACATCAGTGATATCTGGGCCGATGACTTTGTCACCGTCGCCTTGGGCTGCTCGTTTACGTTTGAAAATGCCCTTCAGCGCAATGGCATCCCGGTCCGCCATCTGGAGAAGGGCCTGAACGTTCCGATGTTCCGCTCCAATATCGATCTTGTTCCGGGGGGGAGGTTTGGCGGCCAGATGGTTGTCACAATGCGCCCGATCCCCGAAGCGCAGGTCGACCAAGCCCGCGAGATCAGCCGTGGCTTCCCTCAGGCACATGGGGCACCAATTGCAGTTGGTGATCCAGCCCAGATTGGCATCGCTGATTTGGCGCACCCTGATTGGGGCGACGCTGTCGAGATCAAGTCTGGTGAAGTGCCCGTCTATTGGGCCTGCGGTGTGACGCCACAAAACGTTCTTTTGGATGCGGGTCTGCCGATCTGCATCACCCATTCGCCGGGCCACATGCTGATCGCTGATGTGGCCGAGGACGCAGAGACAACAATCCTAACAACAAACTAAAGTAATCCAACAAGGAGATACATGAGATGAAACAGACACTTGCAATCCTGGCTGCCACCACGGCCCTCGCCGCACCTGTTGCCGCAGAAAACCTGTCGGTCGTTGGCAGCTGGTCCAGCCTACCGCTGCACAACACCTACGAAGCACCGTTCTGGAGCGAAACCCTGCCAGCGGCGGGCGATTTCAACGTCGAGCTGACCACGCACAACCAGATGAGCCTTGGTCTCGGCGATATCTATCCGCTGCTGGGCCAAGGCGTCTATGACGTGGCCATGACGGTTGCTGACTATGCAGTGTCGGATGCTCCAGAACTGGAAGGCCTCGATGTGCCGCTGATCGCACTGACGGCCGATGAAGCCCGCGCGATGGTCGATGCTGCCCGCCCGATGGTGGCCGACATCTACCGCGACCGTTTCAATAGCCACGTTCTCGCCATTGCACCTTACCCGCCACAGGTCGTGTTCTGTAACGCCGAGATCGCGAACCTCGCTGATCTCGAAGGTCTCAAGGTCCGCGCCTCTGGCCGCATGACTGCCAAACTGCTTGAAGCTTTGGGCGCTGAGGGTGTGAATGTGTCCTTTTCCGAAGTGCCAGGTGCCTTGCAAAAAGGTGTGGTGGATTGTGCCGTGACGGGGGCTGGCTCGGGCTATTCGGCTGGCTGGTGGGAAGTATCCTCTCACCTGCTGCCGATCCCGCTGGGGGGCTGGGACCCTGTTGTAACTGCTATCAATCTTGACAAGTGGAACAGCATGTCTGCCGAGAACCAGACGCTTCTTACCGATCAGATCAAGGCGGGCTTTGAAGATCCTGCATGGGCCAGTGCGCAAGACGCGCTTGTCAATGACATCGCCTGCCTTACCGGGAACGGGGAATGCCCGTCTGGCGAGGCCCGCTCCATGACGCTTGTGGACGTGAGCGAGGCAGATTTCACACGTGCGCGGGATATTCTGACATCCGAAGTCCTGCCTGAATGGGCAGAGCGCGCGGGCGGGGACTGGTCCACACGCTGGAACGCCAGCGTGGGCACCATCGTCGGCGTCGAGATCAACTAAGCCTGACCCAAGGGACGGACCAGACATGGAACTCAAGATGATAGAAACCCTGCGCAGGCTCAACAAGGGCGTAGCCCTTTTTGTCGGCGCAGGACTGCTGATTTGCGCGGCATTCGTGCTCACAGATATCATCATGCGCCGGTTTGGAACGTCCCTTGGCGGCACTGAGGAGATCGCGGGCTACGCTATGGCGCTCGCGACCTCATGGGGCATGGCCTATACATTGCTAGAGATGGGCCATGTCCGTATCGACATTTTGCGCAGCCGCGCAGACAGTTCAAAACGCGCGCTCTTTGACGTCTTTTCCATGATCGTCATGACGGGCGTTATAATCACCATTGCCCTGAAAGCTTGGCCCGTCTTGGAGCGCTCGATCAAGAACGGCTCCACCGCGAACACACCGCTTGAGACCCCGCTCGTGTGGGTTCACCTGCCATGGTTCGCAGGCTGGGTTTGGTTCGCACTCATGTCCACGGTCGTGACCCTGTGTGCGCTGAGCTTGTTATTCAAGCGCCGCCACGCGGAAACCGAGCAATTCATCGGCGCATTTGCAGAGCAGGACACGTTGAAATGATCGGGTATGTCTCCATCGGCCTTCTTGGCCTGCTTGCGTTGTCGATCCCTGTGGGCATCGTCTTGTTCCTGTTGGGCTTTGGTATCGATGCCTTTTTCTCGAGCTTCCCGCTGACCAAGGGCCTTGGGAACATGGTCTGGTCATCGTCCAATTCCGCAACGCTTATCGCGATCCCGTTCTTTGTCCTGCTGGGCGAGATCCTTGTGCGCAGCGGTGTCGCCGCGCGCACCTACGCAGCCCTTGATCGTTGGGTCAGCTGGCTGCCGGGCGGGCTGGTCCATGCCAATATCGCGACGGCGACAATGTTCTCTGCCACCTCAGGATCGTCCGTGGCAACCGCCGCAACAGTCGCAACTGTCGCCATGCCTCAGGCCGAAAAGCTGGGCTATGACCCCAAGTTGTTCTCTGGCGCGATTGCCGCTGGCGGGACGCTGGGGATTATGATCCCGCCGTCGATCAATCTGATCGTCTATGGCTTCCTCACCCAATCCTCCATTCCGCAGCTCTTCCTTGCGGGCCTCATTCCCGGTCTCGCACTGGCGCTGATGTTCATGCTGATCACGGTCATTATCTGCCTGATCCGTCCCGATCTGGGCGGCCTGCGCAGAACCTTTCCGTTCCCACAAATGCTGCGCGCATTGATGGATTTGGTGCCAATCTTGTTGTTGTTTGGCATGATTGTTGGCTCCATCTATGCGGGGTGGGCAACACCGACCGAAGCGGCAGCTGTGGGTGTGGCTGGTGCGTTTATCATCGCGCTCGCCTTTGGGGGCGTGTCGTGGGACATGCTGAACCAAAGCCTGACGGGCACAGTCAAGATCACTTCGATGATCATGCTGATTGTGATCGGCGCGTCCTTCTTGAATTTCACACTGGCCTCTGCCGGGTTGGGTCGCGAGCTGACCACCTTCATGGACGGGCTCGGACTGTCGCCGCTTGGCTTCATCTTTGTGGTCGTCGTCCTCTACATCGTTCTGGGCTTCTTTATCGAGACACTGTCGCTGATGGTTGTCACGATCCCGATCATCGTGCCGATGGTGCTCGCCCAAGGCTATGACGTGATCTGGTTCGGCATCCTGATGATCGTCCTGATCGAGATGGCGCTTATCACTCCTCCTGTGGGCCTCAACCTCTATGTCGTGCAGGGTGCGCGCAAATCGGGCAGCCTCAACGAGGTCATGCTGGGCGCATTGCCCTATTGCCTGACCATGCTGGCGATGGCCTTTCTTTTGATCGCTTTCCCGAGCATTGCGCTCTTCCTGCCAAATGCCCTTCAGTAAGGAATTGTGAGCGATGCAGATCGATCTCAATTCTGACCTTGGCGAAGGGTTCGGGCCATGGAGCATGGGTGATGATGCCGAGATGCTCTCAATCGTAAGCTCGGCAAACATCGCCTGTGGCGGTCACGCAAGCGATCCAGAAACCATGTACAAGACCCTTAAACTCGCCCGAGACGCTGGCGTTACAGTGGGCGCGCATCCAGGATTTAACGACCCCCTTGGGTTTGGTCGGCGGATCATCCCCATGTCCCCAGGCGAGATTGGCCGAATATGTGCCGCCCAAATCGGCGCGCTTATCGCAATTGCGGCTCAGGTCGGTGTCCCCGTCGCCTATGTGAAACCGCATGGCGCGCTTGGAAACCTCGCTGCGCGGGACCGTGCCGTTGCCGACGCCATCACCGCAGCCGTGCAAAAAATCGACCCGAGACTTCCCATTCTCGCTATTTCGGGCACCCAAAGCGAATGCTCAGCGCGCGCTGCCAATATTCCCGTTTTCTCGGAAGTGTTTGCAGATCGGGGGTATCTCGCCTCTGGCCAACTTGTCCCCCGCGGCCAAGCCGGCGCGATGATTCATGATGCTGCTGAGGCGGCTGAACGGCTGGTGTCGTTTCTGAACACGGGCCTGATGCCGGTCGTCGATGGCGATCCGATCAAGCTGGATGCGCAGTCGGTCTGCGTGCACGGCGATACTGCCAGCGCCGTTGAAATGGCCCGCGAAATCCGCGCCCGTCTTACGGCCCAAGCTGTTCAAATCACTAGTTTTGCGCGCGGATAGGGCGGGCCATGGAAGCGCACATCAAGGCCATTGCAGATCACGCGCTATTGGTGAGCTTTGCCGATGAGCTCTCGCAAGAGGCCCACGCACATGTCATCGCGCTGGATGTCGCGCTCGGTGCAAACCTGCCCGCTGGCGTTATCGAAACCGTACCTGCCCTCGTTAATCTGTTAGTGTCCTTTGATTCCATGGAGACGGACCATTTGACGGTTGGGAGGCATGTGCGCGGCTGTCTAGAGGGGCTCAAACCGCAGCAAATGGTGGGTGGCCGCCGTACCGTAAAGGTGTGTTACGAGCCTCCGTTCGCGCCCGATTTGGACGCTGTGGCCTCTGCCACTGGCCTGTCGCCCGATGCTGTGATCAACGCCCATTTGGCAGGTGATTTTCAAGCGCTGATGTACGGTTTTGCCCCCGGCTATGCCTATCTGGGCGGGGTGCCCGAGCAGATACAGCTGCCGCGCAAAACCACCCCGGTTCGTGATGTACCCGCAGGAAGCGTTCTTATCGCAGGCTCACAATGCCTTATCTCAACCCTGACCATGCCAACAGGGTGGTCCATCATTGGCCGTTCGCCCACCTCCATCTTCACAGGCAATCCAGATCACCCTTTTCTGTTCGATGTTGGGGACCGGGTGACGTTCGAGCGCGTTGATCGCACGGTTTTCGAGCGGTTGAGCCCTGGGGGAAATCATGTCTGAGGCCTACTTTTCAGTGACTTACGCAGGCCCATTGGTTACGTTTCAAGATGCGGGCCGCCCCGGCAATATGCGGTATGGCGTGGCAGCCTCTGGCCCGATGGATAGGCTGGCGTTTGATGCAGCTCATGCTGCACTTGGCAACGCTCAGGGTGTGAATGCCATTGAAATATCACTTGGCGGGTTGGTGCTACAATGCACGAACGGTGCCGTGACAGTTGCTGTTACGGGCGGTGACTTCGGTGTTCAACATGGCGCGCAGAAGACCACGTCGTGGACGATCTTGACCATCCGCAAGGGCGAGCGTTTGTCGATTAGCGCAGGCAAGGCAGGCAGTTGGGCGTATCTTGCATTTGCGGGAGACCTAGGCGCTGCCGATTGGCTAGGCAGCCAAGCAACCCATTCAACATCCGGTTTCGGCGGTGGTTTTGTGCGAACCGGAGGGAAGATAAAGGTCTCAGATGCTTCCGTCCGCGAAGACCGAATAGGTCAGATAGCGCGGCCAGATTTCACCTCCCAAGGCCCCATACGCGTCGTTGCTGGCCCCCAAGATCAGCATTTCCTGCCAGAGGCCGTCGAGCGCTTTGCGAGCGGGACGTTTAGGGTCACCGATGCCTATGACCGGATGGGAATGCGCCTAGGCGGGCCGACGCTGGACCTCGACGGCGCTTTGTCGATCCCCTCCGAGCCGATTGTAAGGGGGTCCATTCAGGTGTCAGGTGACGGCATTCCAACGGTCCTGCTGGCCGACCATCAAACCACCGGCGGATACCCCAAGATTGTGACGATCATCTCTTGTGATACCGACAGATTGGTACAATTTCGAGCAGGCCAAGCGGTGCGGTTCGCGGTTATCTCCGATCAGCAAGCAATCGAAGATGCTCGAGGTTATTTCGCGCAGAAAGCCAAATATACTGAACAAATTTCCGTTGCGCGCGGATCGTTGGCGACCCGCCTGATGCGTGAAAACTTGAACCATGGCTGCGTCTATGACTGGCCTTAACAGCTGGCCCGATATTCTTAGGGAACGTCTGATTAACGGGTTCGGCTGCGCCGAGATGACGGTTTGATCGCTTTGCGGGGCAAAAAATGGGCTGTTGGAAGTCGATCTCTCGGGTTCAGGTCCGCTCTTTCGGCGGTTTGGCGGT
>Ga0163216_100539_pt1 | contig 54997 bp, 47 predicted proteins | sample SynspAceP_FD_167610 | JGI IMG/M metagenome (GOLD analysis project Ga0163216, IMG submission 167610) | Saline lake microbial communities from Ace Lake in Antarctica - Synechococcus sp. Ace-P (Illumina Assembly) | ecosystem: Environmental > Aquatic > Non-marine Saline and Alkaline > Saline ...
TTTGTATACATGTTGCATCCGCTGAGTTGTTGAGTCGCATCAACGGGTTTTACCCTTCAGACTCAGCGGCTGCAACCCTTCCAGTTAAGCCCCCAAAATTTATTCCGGACAGCAGTGCGCGTTCGCGAGGATGACAATGGCGTTGGGGACCGTCATTCCCGCGCACGCGGGAATCCATTTTGACCTTGGGAATCAGCCGATCAGACGTCTACCCTGCCCCGCAGCGATTTCGACTGGCCGCGCTTGGTCTTGCTATCCATCCGGCGGATTTGTGAGCCTTTGGTGGGTTTGGTCGGGCGGCGGCGTTTCTGCACGACCACCGCACCATTGATCAGCTCTTGAAGACGCTTGATCGCATCTTCTCGGTTCGCCTCCTGGGTGCGGTAGGACTGGGCCTTGATGATGATCACCCCGTCCTTGCTGATACGCTGATCAGACAGGGCCAGCAACCGCTCCTTGTAGAACGGCGGCAGGCTGGAGGTGTTGATATCGAAGCGCAGGTGGATAGCACTGGAGACCTTGTTGACGTTCTGGCCGCCCGCGCCCTGCGACCGGATGGCGGATATTTCCACCTCCCAATCGCCCAGCTCGACATTGTTGGATAGCTTGATCATGCCCGCAGTCTACCCTGCGAGCGCCTCGCGCATAAAGTTGATAATCCAGCGACTCATCAGCGGTGCATCCACTTCCGCCGACAGCGAGGCCTGGCCCTCGCGCAGGCGCGCATAGGCTATAACCCCACGGCGAGCATCCATCAGGTCATGGGAATACGCCTTGCAGAACTCCGGATGCCCCTGCACGCTCATGAAGTGCTTGCCATACTGCACCAGGTAATAGGGGCAGAAATCGCTAGCTGCCAGAATCTCAGCCTGGGGCGGTAACAGGCTCACCTGATCCTGATGGCTTACGATCAGATCAAGCTTGTCCTGCCAGGGATCCATCCAGGTTTTACGCACCAACACCTGGTTGAACGACATCCCCACGCCCCAGCCTTTCGGCGATTTGATCACCGCGCCGCCCAACGCCTTGGCCATCAACTGGTGGCCAAAACAGATGCCCACTAGCGGCGTACCCTGCTCCCACATACGCGCCATGCACGCCTGCAGCTCGTCTATCCAGGGCAAACCGTCATTCACGCCGAATTTGCTGCCACTGGTAATGTACACATCACACTCATCCAGTGACTGAGGCAACTCCCCCTCCATGCAGCGATACACGCGAATCTGCGCACCGGGCAATTGCCGCAACAGCAGGTCATCAAACATTTCCGGGTAATTACCGTGCTCTACCTGCAGGCTTTCCATCACATCATCACATTGCAGCAAGCCGATCTTCATACCCATGCCCTTATAGCCAGTTCAGTACTATCGCGGCAGCCGACCATTACAACTGCCCGTTCAACGCTCGGGTAAAAATAGCACTGTACTGCGCCGCATCAAACTGAATCGGGTTGGTGCCCGATGCCGCATCCGCCACAGCCATCTGCCCAACTCGCTCAATCTGCCGATCATCAATGCCGATTTCCGCCAGATTGTGCGCGATGCCTACCTCGCTACGCAGCTCCAATACCCAGTCCAGCACGCCAGCAAAATCCTGCCTGGGCAAATTCAGATAGCGCCCCAGCCGCTCCATCTGCGGCTCGATACTGCTGCGATTCGCCTGGAGCACATAGGGCATCAGAATTGCGTTAAGGGTTCCATGGTGGGCGTCGTAGAGTGCGCCCAGCGGGTGAGCCAGGGCATGCATGCCGCCCAGGCCCCGTTGAAACGCGGTGGCGCCCATGCTGGAGGCCACTAGCATCTTCAATCGGGCCTCCAGATCAGTGCCCTGCGCGGTCGCCCTGGGAAGAAACTCCTTGACCAGGCGCATGCCCTCCAGCGCGATACCCTCGGCCATCGGATGAAACAACGGAGAGCAATAGGCCTCCAGGTTATGTGATAGGGCGTCCATGCCGGTTGCAGCGGTAATGCCCGGCGGCAGCCCAGTAGTAAGCTCCGGGTCAAGGATCACTAGCGCGGGCAACATGCGGGCGTGGAAAATAATGCGCTTCACATGCGCCTCATCATCGGTGATAACCGAAGCGCGGCCCACTTCGGAACCTGTGCCTGCCGTGGTGGGGACGGCAACCACCGGCGCCATGCCGGCGACGTTTACGCGCAGATAGTTATCACCCACATCCTCGAAGTCCCACAGCGGCCGATCCTGTCCGGCCATCAGTGCAATGGCCTTGGCCGCGTCCAGCGCCGAGCCGCCGCCAAAAGCAATAACGCCATCATGGTGGCCAACGCGGTACACCAGCACCCCATCCATCACGTTCTGGCCGGACGGGTTACCCTTGATTGAAGAAAATATCTCTGCGTTCAAGCCTGCATCCCGGCATTGCCTCAATGCTTCGTGGATCATGGGCAGCGCCGCCAAGCCGGGATCGGTCACCAGTAGCGGCGCCTGCATGCCGAGCTGTTTACAAGCCTCGGCTAGCTCGGAGATCCGCCCTGCGCCAACACGGACGGATGTCGGGTAATTCCAGTTCATGCGATAAGCCTGCATGCTCGACTCCTACAGGATCTTGAAGTGGAAGGATTTGGGTCGCGTCACATACTCATAACCGACACTGGACAAGGTACAGCCCCGACCCGAGTTTTTCACACCGGTCCAGGCCAGCGCGGGGTCCAGATAATCGCAGCGGTTGAGAAATACCGTACCCGCCTGAATGCGGTCTGCCAGCGCCAATGCAGCATCCACATCCCTACTGAAGATCGCTGCGGTGAGGCCATACTCGCTGTCATTCATTAAAGCGATTGCTTCAGCATCGCTGCTAACCTTTTGAATTCCAACGACCGGCCCAAAGGACTCTTCAGTCATCACGCGCATGCCATGATTGACGCCGGTCAATACCTGCGGTGCCAGATAGGCGCTGCCGGAGCGGCTTAGCGGAAAGTCGTCAGGGTCAATATGCGCCTGCGCCCCCTGGGCGACGGCCTCGGCAATCTGCCCTCGGACAAAGGCGGCCGCTTCTGGCCGCACCACCGGCCCCAAGGTGGTCTCCGGATCGTCAGAGCGGCCAAGTTTGTAATGGCCGACCAGACTCACGGCCAGCTCGACAAACTCGTCGTACAAGTCCTCATGCACATAGATGCGTTCAATGCCGCAACAGGATTGCCCTGAATTGAAAAAGGCGCCATCCACCAATGTCTCCACCGCCTGAGCCAGATCAGCGTCGGCTCGCACGTAGGCTGGATCCTTGCCACCCAACTCCAGCCCTGTGGCAATAAAGCGTCCAGCCGCAGCCTTCTCAACCATCTCCCCACCGGCAACCGACCCGGTAAAGGCCACATGGGCAATGCCAGGCCGTTGTATCAAAGCCTCAGTATCGGTATGACTCATATGCAGATACTGGAAGACGCCCTCAGGCAGGCCCGCCTCGGCGAAGGAGGCGACCATGCGTTCGGCACACAGCGGGGTTTGCGCGGAATGTTTCAACAGCACGGCATTTCCCGCCAGGATGGCCGGCACTACCGCATTTACCGCCGTCAGATAGGGAAAGTTCCAGGGTGCGACCACCAGGGAAACCCCCAGCGGCTCGCGGCGGATGAAGCGTTTGAAACCGGCCTTCTCCGGCATTTCGATATCCGCCAGCGCTGATTCGGCGATATCGGCCATATAGGTCGCGCGCTCGACATAGCCCTTGATCTCGCCAGCCGCATAGCGGATTGGCCGGCCCATCATCCAGCACAGCTCTTCGGCCAATACCGACTCCCGCGCGCTGAAGGCGTCTATCGCGCGCCGCACAATGTCCAACCGCTCGGTCAAGGGTGTCATTTTCCAGCGCCGTTGGGCTTTAACGGCCAGATCCAGCGCGGCGTCGATCTGCTCCTCGGTCGCCAGGGGCCGCTCGACGTATACCGAGCCGTCAATTGGCGACAGGGTTTGCAGGGTTTTGCTCATAGTGTGCTCCTGGTTTGCATGATCTCTGGCCAACGCAGCAGTTAGAGGCGGCACCGCTGTTCGCGCTCGGGCGAGCGCTCCTACCAGGGTCCTCCACTCTCGCCGATAGATACTGGTGGGAGCGGCGGCCCCGCCGCGAAGGGTTCAGATAATCTCGAAATACCTATCCAGCTCCCAATCACTCACGTGCCGGCGATATTCCCGCTCTTCCCATTCCCGGCTGGCGGCAAAATGCTCCACGAATGCATCCCCGAACAGTTCCCGCGCCGCATCCGAAGCACGCAGGCGCTGGGCGGCATCCCAGAGCGTTCTGGGTAGTGCCAACTCCGGTGCATGCTGCATATCGTAGGCATTGCCTTCCACCGGGTCGCTCGGCTCCCATTCATGCATGATGCCGTAAAGCCCAGACGCCAAAGCGACTGACAGCGCCAGATAGGGATTGCCGTCAGCGGCGCCCAGGCGATACTCCTGCCGCTGGGATTTATCGCTACCGGGAATTACCCGCAGCGCAGCGGTGCGGTTCTCCACGCCCCAGGTAGCATCCGTCGGCGCCCAGAAGCCAGGGATCATACGGCGATAGCTATTAAGCGTGGGCGCCACCATGCATAGCATCTCTGGCATCAGGCGCTGCTGACCAGCCAGAAAATGCCTTTGTATCTTGCTCATGCTGTGCTTTTCATTAGCGTCGTAGAATGCTGATTTATCTGTATTTTTATCACGGAGCGATACGTGAATATGGCCACTCTGCCCCGGATACTTGCCCGACCACTTGGCCATGAAAGTCGCCATCATCCCCTGACGCTGAGCAAGCACTTTCATGAAGGTCTTGAATAGTGCCGCCTTGTCGGCGGCCGCTTCGGCCCGGTCAACCGCGATAGCTGCCTCCAACACGCCGGGGCCGGTTTCGGTATGCAGGCCCTCGATCGGAAAGTCCATGGCTTCGGACATGCCCAGTATCTGGTGATACAGCTCGGCATGCACCGAGTTGCGAATCATCGAATAGCCGAACCAATCCGGCGTGTAAGGGATCAGGTCGCGAAAGCCCTTGGCCCGCGCCGATTCAGGCGTCTCGTTGAACATGAAGAACTCGTATTCCAGCGCAGCGTAAGGCTCAAAGCCCATCGCCTGGCAGCGCTCAATGACGCGCCGCAGTGTGCCGCGCGGGCAGACCGCCTCGGCCTGCTTGTCGAACTCGGCGAGAAAAAGCAGCATGCCGTCTTCAAAGGGAATATCCCTGCAACTGCCAGGGAGGATGCGCACCGGCGCATCCGGGTAGCCGGTATGCCAACCGGTGTAGCTGGCGTTGTCGTAGAGCTGGTCCTTCACGTCCCAACCGAGCACCACGTCGCAGAAGGCAAAGCCGTGGTCCAGGGAGGAGAAGAACTTCTCGCGGCTCATGTATTTACCGCGCATCACGCCATCATTATCAAACAAACCCACTTTCACGTGGCTGATGCCACGCTCCTCGACGATACGCCTGGCATCCTCGACGGTTTTCACTTCCCGCGGTTTGAGCATTTCAGTCTCCAGCGGATGTTCTTATTTTTATCCAGCTTGTTTGCACAGCCTCAATCAGGCAAAAGCACCAACCCTGGCAGGAGCGACCGCCTGGTCGCGAAGGCTTTTAAACCGGTTCGCGCACAGGCGGTCGCTCCTACAGTAGCCGCTGCCGCGCTCTGCAAAATCAGCCACAACGGTAGGGTGTACCCGCCTTGGCCATCAGTGCGTTGTACTGCTTGAAAATATCCACCACCTTTGCGCAGCGTGGGCTGGTCTTGGCAATCTCGTCCCAGAATTTCATCGCCTCCTGTTCAACTGTAGCCCATTCCGCCTCGGGTATCGTGGTCAGTTGTAATTTGCTGCCGTTCACGCGCAGGTCGGCTTCGCCACCCCAGTACCAGTGCTGGCGGTAATAGTTGGAGCTGTCCATGCAGAGTTTGAACAGCGTCTTGAGGTGCTCCGGCACAGCATTCCATTTAGCTTCGTTGGCGAAGTACGAGCCGCACCAGGCGCCGGAAATATTGTTGGTCAGAAAGTAGTTGGTCACATCCGCCCAGCCGACGGTGTAATCCTCGGTAATGCCCGACCAGGCAATCCCGTCCAGTTCGCCGGTCTGCATCGCCACTTCGACGTCTTCCCAGGGCAAGGTCACGGGCACCACGCCGAAGCGCGAGAGAAACTTGCCCGCCGTAGGAAAGGTAAAAATACGCTTGCCCTTGAGATCGGCCAGCGAGTTGATTGGCTTCACGGTCGCAAAGTTACAAGGGTCCCAGGCGCCGGCGCCGAGCCAGGTCACGCCCTCAACCTCTCCATAGGCTTCTTCCCATATTTCCTTGAGCCCGTATTTTTCGAACAATACCGGCACATCCAGGCTGTAACGCGACGCGAACGGGAAATAGCCACCGAAGACAGACACATCCACCGGTGCGGCAATGGAGTCGTCGTCACTCTGCACAGCGTCGATGGTGCCGCGCTGCATGGCGCGGAACAGCTCGCCGGTGGGCACCAACTGGTCGGCAAAATAGAGTTCGATCTCCATCTCGCCGTTGGCAGCCTTGTTGAAGGCGTCAATCGAGGGTTTGATTACGTGTTCGGCCAGCGCCGGACCGGCATAGGTCTGCAAGCGCCAGGTGATTTTCTTTGGCTCCTGAGCATAGATATGCGCACTGCCCAGCGTGGATGCGCCAACGGCACCTATTGCTGCGTTCTTTAAAAAATTCCGTCTTGAGCTCATGCTGGTCACTCCGTTTAATGTCGATTTTGTTTTCCAACAACCGCATTACCCTGCAACGGCCAGCATGGTCGATGCAGTGTTCAGATAGGCCGGCTCAAGCGGAGCGGCACCTTGTTCAGCAGGCTGATTACCGGTTGTAGTGCAACTCGGGTAACCACAGCGCAATCTGCGGAAAGATCATGACCAGGACCAACGCCAGGATCATGATCAGTACAAAGGGAGTGACCGAAACATAAATATCGCGCAGCGTGACTTCAGGCGGAGCCATCGCGCGCATCAGGAACAGGTTGTAGCCAAACGGCGGCGTCATATAGGCAATCTGGCAGGTGATGGTGTACAGCACGCCGTACCAGATCAGATCAAAGCCCAAGGCCGCTACCAACGGGATATACAGCGGTGCGACTATGACCAGCATCGCCGTGTCGTCAAGAAACATGCCCATGATGATGAACGACAGCTGCATCAGGATCAGCACCTGCCAGGGCCCCAGGCCCAGGTTCTCCAGGAAGAAGGTTTCAATCGCCCGCACTGCGCCAAGCCCGTCAAACACGGCGCCGAAGCACAGGGCGGCGAGAATGATCCACATGAACATGCAACTGATCGAAAGGGTCTTGCGCAGGGTTTCTTCCATGACCTTGCGGTTCAGCCGACCCTTGAACAGCGCGGCCAGTGTCGCTGCAGCCGCGCCTACGGCGGAGCTTTCCACCAGACTGGTGTAACCCAGCAGAAACAGACCGGTCATGGAAAAGAAGATAAAAATTGGCACAATGCCAGCCTGCAGCAGTTTGAATTTTTCTGCGCGGGTTATCTGCCGACGTTCCTCTTCCGGCAACGCCGGGCCCAGCGCTGGTTGCAGCTTGCAGCGGATGGCTATGTAAAGCATAAACATGCCGGCCATCATCAAGCCGGGAAATACGCCAGCCAACCACAACTGCCCGACTGGTTGGCGAGCAATCATGCCGTAGAGCACCAGCACCACGCTGGGCGGGATCAGAATACCCAGAGAACTGCCGGCCTGAATAACACCGGTGACCATGATCTTGTCATAGCCGCGGCGCAGCAGCTCTGGCAGCGCGATACTGGCACCAATCGCCATGCCCGCCACGCTCAGGCCATTCATCGCCGATACGGCGACCATCAGAAAGATGGTGCCGATAGCCAAACCGCCGTGCACCGGGCCCATCCACACATGGAACATGCGGTACAGGTCCTCGGCCAGGCCCGACTCGGACAGCATATAGCCCATGTACACGAACAGCGGCAGTGTCAGCAGCGGATACCACTTCATCAGTTTCATGGCCGCACTGAAGGCCATTTCCGAACCGCCATCCCCCCACAACAGCAGCGCAGCAGCCACCGCCACAAAGCCGATCGCGCCAAATACCCGCTTGCCGGTCAGCAACAGCAGCATCATGCTGGAGAACATCAATAGCGCTATGACGTTGTAACTCATTCCAGCGGAGCCCCCCGCGCCTGGGCAATGTCGCGACACAGCGTGGCCAACGCCTGAAGCAGCATCATGGTCACGCCAACACACATCACGATCTTGATCGGCGCCATGCGCGGCGACCAGGCGGAGTAGCTGGTTTCGTTGTATTGCAGCGCGTACTGGGTAGAGGAAATGCCGCCGTACAACAGCCAGAACAGATAGAAGATCAGCAGCAAAACCGTGATCGCATCGACAATGCCCTTGGTCCGTGGCGACCAGGTGCTATACAGCAAATCCATGCGCACGTGCCCATCCAGTTGCATGGAGTAGGCCCCGCCCAGCAGGAAGTAAGCCACCATCAGAAATTGAGCGACTTCGAGCGTCCACATGGAGGGATCAAAAAAGGTTTTGCTGAGTGAGGAGTAAAGCAGGACGCCCATCATGACGAAAATCAGATACATCGCGCACCGGCCAATAAACCGGTTCATAGCATCCACTGCTCGCACGAACAACTGAATCGTCCTGGGCATGAAGCAACTCGTCTAAGGAAGTTGATAGAAAAAATATAGACGAGCTTTCAGGGAACGCTAATAAAAAACCAAATTAGTCGTGAAATACGCAGATCACGTCAAATGGCACCATAATGGCACCCATGATGCTTCAAAAGCGCCCAAGGTGATCCCCATGTCGGGGCGTTGAACCAAGGCAGAGGGCATTAAAGCGGCCCAGCGTGGTGCGCTCTGGTTCAGCCTTCTTCGCCAATGTCCTCATTCCAGAGCGCTGGCTGGGCCTCGATAAAATCACGCATCAGCTGGATACATTCCGCGTCCTGCAGTACCTGTACTTCTACCCCGCGTTCGCGCAGCAATTGCTCCTCACCCATAAAGGTCTGATTCTCTCCCACAATGACCTTGCGAATGCCGTAGAGCAGAATGGCGCCGCTGCACATCGCACACGGGGATAGCGTGGTATACAGCACTGACTCGGCATACACCGATGCCGGCAGGCGCCCGGCATTTTCCAGGGCATCCATCTCGCCGTGCAGGATTGCACTGCCCTGCTGCACCCGGCGGTTATGGCCATGGCCGATGATCTTGCCGTTGTGAACCAGCACCGAGCCAATCGGGATACCGCCTTCGGCCTGGCCTGCGCGGGCCTCATCGATAGTGGCGCGCATAAAAGGGTCCATACAGGAATCTCCATTGGAATAACGCAAATTGGGCAGCTAGCCTCTGCCAGCCTGTACTGTCGGAAGCCCCAGCAAGACGGGGCTGTTAAGCCAAACAGAGCCAGCGTCATTACAAATAACAACATTAACCGTCAGGGTTGCGACAGTTGCGACGTTATGAAACGAGTATAACGCTGATTGGACGTTGGGAATCCAGTCCCGTCAGCCACCTAATTCATCAGCGCCCAAGAAGCGGCTGCAGTAACAAAGAGGATCACCCGCACATGTTTGACCGCCACCACGCCGTCTGGCCCGTCTCCGTTCCGCATACCCTGGCTCTGCCCACCACTTCGCTGTACAGCAATCTGACCGTTTCGGCGCTACGTTACCCCGAGCACCCGGCGATCATCTATTACGGCACTGCGCTGACCTATCGTGAGCTGGATCGTCAGGCCCAGGCGCTTGCCGGTTACCTGCAGCAGGTGGGAGTCAAAGCTGGGGACCGGGTGTTGCTGTATATGCAGAACAGCCCGCAATTCGTCATTGGCTTTTACGCCATCCTGCGCGCCAATGCAGTGGTCATCCCGGTCAACCCGATGAACCGCAAGGCCGAGCTGGAATACCTGCTGCAGGATACCGAAGCGCAGGTGGCGCTATGTGGCCTGGAATTGCTGGACAATATCGCTCCGCTGGTTGGCCAGCACGGCCTGCGCGAAGTGATTGCCAGCGCGTACAGCGAATATGTCCGCGAGCCCACCAGTATAGACCTGCCAGAGGCCGTCAAGCTGGCAGCAGCCATCCCGGCGCTGCCCGGCGTGACCGCTTGGCAACAAGCCCTGGCCGCCGAGCATGCGCCAGGTCCCTTGACCGCAGGGCCGGATGATCTGTGCGTTATCCCCTACAGCTCCGGCACCACAGGCAACCCCAAGGGTTGCGTGCACACGCACCACAGCGTCATGGCCACCACGGTGTACTGCTCGGTGTGGGGCAATGCGCAACACAACAGCGTGCAACTGGTGTCGGTGCCGATGTTCCACGTCACTGGCATGCAGGTGTGCATGAACAGTTCGATTTTTATTGGCGGCACCCAGGTGGTGATGACGCGCTGGGATCGCAAGGTGGCCGCGCAACTGATCGAAAATCACGGCATTACCAGTTGGCGGAATATCTCCACCATGGTGGTGGACCTGCTCTCCGACCCGGATATCGACCAGTACAACCTGACCAGCCTCAAGGCCATCGGCGGTGGCGGCGCCGCCATGCCGGCGGCGGTAGCAGAAAAGCTCAGACTCAAGACCGGCCTGGAGTACGCCGAGGGCTACGGGCTGTCGGAGACCATCAGCGCCACCCATATGAATCCCTACCATGCGCCCAAACCGCAGTGCCTGGGCGTGCCGATCATTGGTGTGGATTCACGGGTGATCAACCTCGACACCCTCGAAGAAGTAGGCCCGGACGTTACTGGCGAAATCATCGTCCAGGGCGAGCAACTGTTTCAGGGTTACTGGAAACGGCCGGAAGCCACCGAGGAAGCCTTTGTCGAGTTGGACGGCAAACGCTTCTTCCGCACCGGCGATCTGGGTTACTACGATGAAGAGGGTTATTTCTATCTGGTCGACCGGGTCAAGCGCATGATCAACGCCGCTGGCTTCAAGGTCTGGCCTGCAGAGTTAGAATCACTGCTGTATGGCCATCCCGCCGTGCAGGAAGTCTGCGTCATTTCCGCACCGGACACGCGGCGTGGCGAAACCACCAAAGCGGTTATCGTACTGGCTGCTGGGCAGCAAGCCACGGAACAGGAAGTGATTACCTGGTGCCAGGCCAATATGTCCGCTTACAAGTGCCCCAAACAGGTGGTTTTTGTCGACGCACTGCCCAAATCTCCCACCGGCAAGATCCTCTGGCGCAGCCTGCAGGAGCAGGAATGGGCTGATTGCTGAGTGCCCTCCGGCGAAGGCGATGTAACCTTGCCTTCGCCGGCTAACAATCTGTGCAAGGCCCTACAGTCCAAAGCCGATTCCCATTATGATAGTGCCTGCCCAGTCCACTAGCGCCGTGGCGACGACTTTTCTATCTATAGGATCCGCATGCACCCTCTGTCACCTGCCCCGCTTAAAGGTGTTTCTTCCGGCATACAATGGTTACTCGGCGCCGCCGCGCTGGTCATCGTGCTGGGCGGTTTGAAAGCCATCAGTCATATCGTCACGCCGTTCCTGCTCGCCGCATTCCTGGCCATTATCTGTGCACCGCCACTGGACTGGATGCAGCGCCACAAGCTGCCCGGGCCTCTGGCGGTTCTGGTGCTGTTTTCGGTCGTGGGCCTGACCTTTTTCCTGCTGTTTCTTGCCCTCAAGGATGCCGCCGAGAGCATGGCGTCGCATGCGCCCGCTTATCAGGCCCGGTTCAATGGCTGGATGATCGAGTTGCGCGAGATGATCGCCGCGCGCGGTTTGCCGGCCGAGTTGCTGCCCAGCGCCCTGCCCCTGCCTGCTGCCGCCACTATTACCGGCATTGCGCGCGGCGTCGCCGGTGGTCTCGGCCAGTTCACGGCAAGCACACTGCTGGTGCTGCTGGCGTTCATGTTTTTCCTGCTGGAAGAGCGCTATCTGTCAGACAAACTGAATGCCGCCTTTCCCAGTCGCCGCCGCGCCCGTGTGCGCGCACGGCGATTTTTGCGCTCGGTGTACCGCTACCTGCTGATCAAGACGGCGGCCAGTGCCGCAACAGGACTGATTATTGGCGTCAGCCTGACCTTCATGGGGGTGGATTTCGCTGTGCTCTGGGGGATCGTGGCCGGGTTGCTGAATTTCATTCCGACCATTGGGTCGATCATCGCCGCCATTCCGGCAGTCATTATTGCCTTTATGGGCATGGGCATTGTCGACGGCCTGCTGGTGCTGCTGCTGTATGTGGCGGTGAATACGGGCATCGGCAGCATCATCGAGCCGCGGCTGATGGGCACCAGCCTGGGTATATCACCCCTGGTGGTGCTGGTGTCGCTATTGATCTGGGGCTATGTATTCGGACCTATTGGCATGTTGCTGGCGGTGCCGCTGACGATGATTGCCAAATTGGCCCTGGACGCATCGCCGGAAACCCGCTGGGCCGGCATCATGATGAGTGACTCGGTCAAACGCTCACGCTGACGGCCTTCAGTTCGGCGGCGCCCAGGCAGGCGACAGCGCCGCCGCACTTTCAGCCAGAATCTGCGCTTCGTCCAGCGCGCCCTGCTCAGCCGCCATCACTGCCTGCACCGCCAGTTCAGAGGCTTCGCCATTGCTTGGCGCCCGGGTCAATGTATAGGCGGTGTTGCGCAACTGATCAGCCGCCTCCTGCTCGCCACTGTTTTCATGTACATCCGCCAACGAATTCAGGAGTGCTGTAGCGCGCTTGATGCGCTCACCCGCCTCGATACCCGGGTCGCCAATGATATCCATCGGATTGTCCGACACCTGCGGCGCAGATTGGGCGAGTGCAACGCCTGGCAGCAGCAAGGCTGCAGCGACGAACAAACAGGTCAATCTAAGCATGGGCCGTGCCTCGTGCAGCGGGTGGGTCATGGCATTGGAGCCTGGGTAGCCGGCAAAGTTTCCGCCTCCCAGCCCGGTACGCCCTGACGAATCTGACTGGAAAAATCCGTTGCCTGATCTGCCGCTATGGCGCGGTCAGTGATCCGCCCCTGCGTTTTGAGCTGCTCCAGGCTGTAACCGAGTTGCAGGCCGCGTTGGGTCTGCACATAAGCCGGCAGATGGCCAGACAGCAGCAGGCGGTAATCCAGCGGCAACTCACCGATGATGCGCCGCATCATGCTGAATACCAGTGTCGTGCAATTGGCTGTCACCGTGTGATAAAAGCGCGGCTTGGCGGCCAATTGGTTGGCCTCATCGACAAACGCCAGAAACAGCTGGCGCGCCGCCGTGTCGTCCAGGCGCGTGCGATATAGATAGGCGTCCTCGCCCCGCACGTTGGTGCGCACGGCAATCGCGTCGCGTTCATCGGTCGCGACGATGCTGAGTTCGAATTTCTTGAAAAACCCGCCTATCTCGGAGAAAGCCTCGTGGCGCTCCTTGCGAATTTCAACCGAGAACACCACAAACTCGCCATCGTCAAAGCCGAATGACACCAGCACATGGGCAATAGCCGGCAGATCCCAGTAGGACGTGGTCATGTCCACCGAGTGCAGACGCGCCAGATCGTACTGGCGGGTTTCCCAGCGAATGTCGTAATCGGTTTCGCTGCGCCAGTGGAAGTTGCGCACATTGTGTAGGGTCACCTGCTGGCCCGCGACCTCACCATGTGTGGTCTGCGCCAGATCGTCTGACCAGTCGCGATGGTTGGACGGTTCGAGGCTGGCCCACCACACTCGCAGCAGTACAAACATCAGTGCATAGGCAATCAACGGCTGCCACAGCATGCCGCGCCACAAGAGCACCAGCAGCACGAGTGCGGCCAACCCCCAGCCAATAATCAGCGCATAGCGTCCGAATGATTTGCCCGGCGCCTGGTACCAGAACGCAAGCACAGCCCAAAGGCTGCTCAATACGATGGCCAAGCCGAGCAGAAACAACAGGATGCGCAATAGGGGTGCCTCGTTACGGGAAACTTCGCGCACTTTACCCTGATTAACTCGGTGGGGCGAGTAGCACATCAGGGCGATTGCGCGCTTGCGAGCTGGGCGACAGACGGGCAGACTACTGTATACATAGCTAGTACAATGAGCGTCATGCAGCCAGCTCCGATCAGACCCTTCTACTATCTGGACAACTTCCAGCGCGCTCTTCTCTGGGTGCAGGAACGTTATGCCGATCTGTTGAGCGACGCGGAATGCAACTTCATCCAGCAATTTCAGGCACTCAACCAAGCTAGCCAAGGCTTGCTGGTACGCATGGTGATGCGCAAGGGTGAGCATTTCCGCGCCAACAAATTGCAGTATGCCGAAATTGGTGACCCCAGGGCGGCGGCGCTGCCGCTGATTGAAGCGGGCTGGCTGCGTGATGATCTGCCCATCAGCCTGCCCGAGCTGTTTGCCGTGTTACGCAAGGATGAGTTGCACCAGGCCTTTGCTGATCAGGCACCGCGCAATCTGAGTAAAGGCGCGCTGCTGGAAAAGCTGGGCACTTTACATATCGACAGTCGGTCCTTCGAAAGCTGGTGCCCTGAGCTGAATGACCGCCTCTATAGCCTGACTATCAATGCACTCTGCGAGCGATTGCGGCTGCTGTTCTTCGGCAACCTGGAGCAAAGCTGGGCGGAGTTTGTGCTGGCTGATCTGGGCATCTTTCGCTATGAGCAAGTGCCGATCCTGCCGGAATCACGCGGCTTTCGCTCGCGTACCGAGGTAGATCAATACTTGCACCTGAGCACCTGCCGCGACGCCTTTTATGCCGGGGAACCGATAGAGGCTATCCTCGATCAGCTCGGCGAGTTTCATAGCGACAACCCCTATCTGGCAACGCGGCATGGCCGGCTCCTGTTCAAACTCGCACGCCAGTTGGAACGTGAAGAACAATGGTCTGAGGCAGCAGCTCTCTACCAGCGTTGCGACTACCCCGGCGCCCGGCAGAGGCACATCCGCGTATTGGAAAAGCAGGCGGACTACGCTGCAGCCCATGCACTGGCCAGCAACGCCCTATTGAACCCGGAAAGCGACAGCGAGTTGCAACTGGTGGAGCGGGCGCTGCGCCGGCTGACACCCAAGATCGGCCAGCCCCGGCTCAAACGCCCAGGTGAAGCCCCGGCGGGCAGAATTGACCTGCTGTTACCGCCAGCATCCGCCGGCGTTGAACAGCGGGTGCGCGAGCATTTCGAAAGCGCGCAAGCCCCGGTTCACTACGTTGAAAACAGCCTGATCAACAGCCTGTTTGGTCTGCTCTGTTGGGACGCAATTTTCGCCCCGGTGCCTGGCGCCTTTTTCCATCCCTTCCACAGCGGGCCGGTCGACCTGCATGAGCCGCGCTTTCGCGAGCGTCGCGCCGAGCTGTTCAATCGCTGCTTTGCGCATTTGGCGTCCGGTGAATATCGCAGCGTGATCCGGCATAACTGGCAGGCCAAATACGGCATCCAGTCACCCTTTGTATTCTGGGGCATGCTCGATCAAACCCTGCTTGAACAGGCCCTGGCCTGTCTGCCAGCGGCGCATCTGCATATCTGGTTCGAGCGCTTGCTGGCAGATATTCGCGCCAACCGCACCGGCATGCCGGACCTGATTCAGTTCTGGCCGCAAGAACAACGCTACCGGATGATCGAAGTCAAAGGCCCCGGTGACCGCCTGCAAGACAACCAGCGGCGCTGGCTTGCCCTGTGCGCAGCCCACGGCATGCCCGTTGACGTATGTTATGTGCAATGGGCCAGCGCATGAGTTACCGGGTCGCAGTGCGCGCATTGTGCGAGTTTACCGCCAAGGAAGGCGATCTGGACCTGCGCTTCACCCCCTCGCCCACCGCGCAGGAAGGCATCACTGGCCACCACACTGTAGTAGCCCGGCGTGGTGCGGGATATATAGCCGAAATGACCCTGGCCGGCGAGTATCCGGGATTGCGCGTTGCCGGCAGAGCCGACGGCTACGACCCCGAGCAGAATCTGCTGGAAGAGATCAAGACTCACCGGGGCGACATATCCCGTATTCCGCAGAATCATCGGTTACTGCACTGGGCGCAGGCCAAGGTCTATGGCTGGCTGCTGTGCAGCAGTCAGGGGCTGACCGAGATAAACCTGGCGGTGGTGTACTTCAATGTCATCACCCAACAGGAAAGCGTGTTCCATGAACACTATAAAGCGGTAGACCTGAAAATCTTTTTTGATCGGCTGTGCAGCCGCTTTGTCGCCTGGGCCGAGCAGGAAACCGCGCACCGCATTGCCCGCGACCAGAGCCTGGAGCAATTGCGCTTTCCCTACGCCGATTTTCGCCGCGGCCAGCGGCAATTGGCGGAAAACGTCTATCGCGCTGCGCGTGATGGCTACTGCCTGATGGCCCAGGCCACCACCGGAATAGGTAAAACCCTGGGTACGCTGTTTCCCCAATTGAAAAGCTTCCCGGAACAAAAGCTCGACCGGCTGTTCTTTCTGACCGCCAAAACACCGGGGCGAAAACTGGGCCTGGATGCCTTGCAGGTATTGCGCAGTCAGGAAACCGCCATGCCCCTTCGCGTGCTCGAGCATGTGGCGCGCAGCAAAGCCTGTGAGCACCCTGACAAATCCTGCCATGGCGATTCCTGTCCGCTGGCCCAGGGCTTTTTTGATCGTCTGCCGGCGGCGCGGCAAGCTGCCGTAGAGCTCAACTGGCTGGACCAGACTGCGGTACGCAAGGTCGCCCTCGCCCACCAGATTTGTCCCTATTACCTGAGCCAGGAACTCTGCCGCTGGTCTGATGTGGTGGTCTGCGACTACAACTACTACTTCGACATGACCGCCCTGCTCTTCGGCCTGACCCAGTTGAACGACTGGCGCGTCACCCTGCTGGTAGACGAAGCCCATAATTTGATCGAACGAGGCCGCAGCATGTATACCGCTGAACTGGTGCAAGCCGAGCTGCATGCGCTCAGCCGCATTGTTCCTGGCCGCGTCAAAGGGGCTCTAGAGCGGGTCAGCCGGCATTGGGAGCAACTGCACCGTGATCAGATCATGCCCTACCAGGTGTATCCGGCCGTCGCCGACCTGTTTGTCGCTGCGCTGCAAAAATGCGTCAGTGCCATTACCGATCACCTGACTGACCAACCCACCGGCAATCACAGCCTGTTGCTGGATTTCTATCTGCAAGCCATGCTGTTCTGCCGCCTGGCCGAGGCCTATGGCCCGCATTCACTGTTCGATATCACCCGCGATGAAGAAAGCAGCCTGTGTACCACCTCGATCCTCTGCCTGCGCAATGTAGTGCCCGCGCCCTTTCTGGCCCAACGCTTCAACGCGGCACACAGCGCCACACTATTTTCCGCCACGCTCAGCCCGGCGCATTACTACCAGAACCTGCTGGGTTTGCCCGAGGCTACCCAGTGGATTGACGTTGAATCGCCCTTTTCTGCCGAGCAATTGGCCGTGCTCAGTGTCAGCAACCTGTCGACCCGCTATCTGCACCGTCAAACCAGTCTGCAACCTATCAGCCACCTGATGGCGAACCAGTTTGGTCAGCGGCCCGGTAACTATCTGGCCTTCTTCAGCAGCTACAGTTATCTGCAGCAGGCCATGGAGCAGTTTGCCCAGGACTACCCGCAGATCCCGATTTGGGCGCAGTCACGCAGCATGAACGAGGCCGAACGCGCGTACTTTCTTTCGCGCTTTCAAGCCCATTCGCAAGGGATAGGTTTTGCCGTGCTGGGCGGCGCCTTCAGTGAAGGTATCGATTTACCCGGAGACCGGCTCATCGGCGCCTTTATAGCGACACTCGGCTTGCCGCAGATCAATCCTGTCAATGAAGAAATTCGTAGCCGCATGCAGGCGATGTTTGGCAATGGTTACGACTACACTTACCTGTATCCTGGCCTGCAAAAGGTGGTGCAAGCCGCTGGGCGGGTGATTCGTACCACTGAGGACCAAGGGGTGGTCTACCTGCTGGACGACAGGTATAACCAGAGAGCGGTACGAGAGCTGCTGCCGTTATGGTGGCAACCGCAGATCCATCGCTGGAAGGAACCGGTTATTCGTCTGATCGATTCAGCACAATCAGACAAGTAATGCCATAATGACATCATTAAGTAACTGGCAGGCCATTTTGCCTGTACTTGCCCAATAGCGCTCTCAGGTAAGCTCTATGCCGCCCACCTCGGTAGATCCAGGCTCATTGACCACGCACCAGAATTACATTCGGCAATCGCTGCTGTGCATGTCCGGCCTGCTGTTCGGCCTGTTCTTTGTCGGTGGCCTTGCATTGATCCTGGTTGCGCTGCAACTCAATAGCACCTCACGTGAACAAACCACCTTTTACGTCAACAAGGCTATAGAGTCGCGGACCCTCGCGCTGGAAAGTACCGCCAGCGACTACGCCTTCTGGGGGGATGCTTACAACAACATGCATGCGGCTGTGAATGTTGACTGGGCGTTCAACCGGAATAATCTCGGCGGCGCCATGTACGAGAGTTTCGATTACGAAGGTGTGTTCGTAATCAATGCTGACAACCGCAATATTTATTCGGTCATAGACGGCGAACTCAGCAGCAGCGACGTCATGAGCAACTGGCTTGGCCAGAACGTTGACAGCCTGTTGCAACAAGCACGCGTCTTGGCAGCAGATGAAGAAGTCGTGTCTGCCGTGATCGAGTTGGACGGCCACCCTGCACTGATTGCTGCAGCAGCCTTCACCACTGGTGGCGACCCCTACGTTGAAACTACCGGGGCCAGCGTCGGTATTGCTTCTGGTTGATCGGCTTGATAGGGATGAATTGGTCGCCATGGGTGACAGCTACGGCATCAGCAATCTGCGTTTGCCGACTAGCCCTGCCGATGCCAGCAGCGCTCCTTCATTCACGCTTGAAACCTATTCCGACACCCCTATCGCCCTGCGCTGGGACCCGCCGCAACCGGGCCGGACCATGTTGATCTGGCTATTGCCGATATTGATCTTTGGCTTTCTGGTATTTGTCTATATCACCCGCTTCAACCTGCGTGCGACCTTGGCAGCAGCGCGCAAGGCAGACCGCAGCCATAATGAGTCCAAGCGGCTTCAGGCGGAGCTGGTACTGCGCGCCAACCACGACAGCCTGACAGGCCTGCCGAACAGATCGCTGCTGGAGGAAAGGTTAAAGCAGGCCTGCATCGAGGCTCAGCAAGACGGCATTCATCTGGCCGTCATGCTGATCGATCTGGACGGGTTCAAGCCAATCAATGACAACTTCAGCCACCATCTTGGCGACCAGGTGCTGGTAGAGGTGGCTCGACGCATGCTGGCCATAGTGCGCCCAGGCGACACGGTAGCGCGCATGGGTGGCGACGAGTTCATTGTCATCCTGCCGGGCGTGTCCGACCAGCACGCTGTGTCGGCCATCGCTGAGCGCCTGCTGAAGGACATCGCTGACCCGTATCAGATCGATACCATCAACCTGCGTGTCACCGCCAGCCTGGGCATCGTCATGAGCAATGGCCATCTAGAGCAGCCTCTGCAATTGATCCAACAGGCGGATTCGGCGATGTATCAAGCCAAACAAGAGGGCCGCAACAACGCGTTCTGGTTTACCGAGGGGCTCTTGCAGCAGGCGAGTGAAACGACCAGCCTGCGTAATGACCTGCAAAAGGCTATCGAGGATCAAAGCTTCGAGCTTCACTATCAGCCGCAGATGGGCAGCGCCGGCCGTCAGGTGGTGGGCGCTGAGGCATTGTTGCGCTGGACCCATCCAATACGGGGCAGTATTTCCCCAGCGTCCTTCATCCCCGTGGCGGAAACGACCGGGCAGATCATCCCCCTCACGCTCTGGGTGCTTGATACCGCCTGTCGGCACCTGAGGCAGCTCAACGATGAAGGTATCACTCTGCCCTGCGTCGCGGTCAATATTTCATCCACGCATTTATTACGCGCCAACTTTGTCGCCACCATTCGGGCAATGCTGGAAAAGCATGGGCTGCACGCCGGGCAGTTGGAGCTGGAAATCACCGAAAGCGTACTGCTCAATCAGGCCGACCGTGCGTTGGTGACGTTGCAGCAGCTAAAGGAGATGGGCGTAAAACTGGCCATCGACGACTTTGGTGTGGGCTTCTCCAGCATGAATTATCTGAAAGTTCTGCCGATAGACAAAATCAAGATCGACCGTAGCTTTATCCGCGGTATCGATCACAACCAGCAGGACGCTGCCATTTGCCAGGGCATCATTTCCATGGCGCACCACCTGAATTTACGAGTCACGGCAGAAGGTGTAGAAACAGCCGGTCAGCGGGACCTGCTGACTGAAAGCCTCTGCGACGATCTACAGGGCTATCTGTTCGCCAAACCGATGAACTTCACCGACTTCCGCTCTTTCGTCACCCGCATAAACGACCCCACGCAAACCGCCTGAGCGTTCAGCCTGCTAAAGCCGCGCGCTGAAACTGTCGCACTGGCTTACGTCACCGCTGTCAAATCCGCGCTTGAACCAGGTCATGCGCTGCTCCGACGTACCGTGGGTAAAACTGTCCGGCACTACATCCTGGCCCGCGCGGTGCTGCAAACGGTCATCACCGATCGCCGCAGCCGCCGTCAGGGCTTCCTGCAGGTCGCCCTCGTCAAGTAACTGCTGGTTATTCGCGTTGTGGCCCCATACGCCTGCGAAGCAATCCGCCTGCAGCTCCTGGCGGACCGACAGATCATTGACCTGACGGGGATTCTTGCCCGCACCAGCGGCACGTACCTTCTGGCTGATGCCCATCAGATTCTGTACGTGATGCCCTACTTCATGGGCGATCACATAGGCCTGGGCAAAATCCCCGGGTGCGCCCAGTTGCTGTTTGAGATCACGGAAAAACACCAGGTCCAGATACACCTGGTTATCGCCAGGGCAGTAAAACGGCCCTACTGCGGAGCTGGCAGTGCCGCATGCCGATGCCACCCGGTTGGAGAACAGCACCAGGCGCGGCTCCTGGTAGCGCTGCCCCGAGGCCGCAAAGATAGCGTTCCAGGTATCTTCGGTATCGGCCAGCACAACGCCGACAAATTCGGCCAGCTCCTGCTCTTGCGGGGTGAATTCCTGCGCGGAACGCGAAGCGGTTTGCGCGCCACCATCACCGACCTGAAGCAGGTCTATACCCAATAGGCGTGCGCCAAAAAAGACCAGTACGCCCAGCACCAGCACGATGCGGCCGACTTTGCTGCGCAGCATCATCGGCAGAAACCGAAGCAATAAAAGAACGCCGCCGGCGCCTCCTCCAGCGCGCATCGGTTGACCCCGCCGGTCCTCTACATTGCGGCTTTGCCGCCTGCCACGCCAATCCATTCCTTGACTCCTTTAATTGCTTCAGGCCTGACACGAGTCAGATAGTAACGGCTTGATGATAGCTTGTTATTCAAAGCGGCACGTTAAGTGTATAAGCATGCCTGGAAATTCCTTCTACACTTGTGATTGCCCCCACCATTCCAGCAACGGATCGCTCATGACCCTGCAGAAAAAATTCGTCCTCACCCTCGCTTGCCTGCTATTGGCCTTTATTGCTGCCGCTGTTGTTGTCAGTTCCGCTACGACAAGCAAGCAGATCAACGATCAAGCCCGCACGGAAGCGGCAAACCGCCAAAGCGAAGCGGCCAGACTTCTGGGTTTGACTGACTCGATCATGAGTGAGCGCGTAAAAAACAGCATGCAGCTGTTAATTCAGCGCGGCACCGAAATAGGCGAGCCGCAACTGGGCGGCAATGTCAGCGTCGGGGCTGCGTCGGTGCGCGAGCTATTGCTCGGCGATGTGCCACAGGCAAATAATTTTGAGCTGGTGGACGGCGTGACGCAGATCATGGGCGGCACGGCAACGCTCTTTTCGCGGCAGGGCAACGACTTTATTCGCGTGTCCACTAACGTACTGCGGGATGGCCAACGCGCCGTGGGCACGCCACTCGACCCCAATGGGGCGGCCATCAAGGCCATATTGGCGGGCAATGCCTTCTATGGGCAGGTAGACATTCTGGGGCAGCCCTATTTAACGGGTTATGAACCGATCAAGGACGCCCGTGGCGACACACTGGGTATCTGGTACGTGGGTTACTCAGCGGACCTGAGCGCCTTGTCAGAAGCCATTTCCAGCTCACGCATTCTTAATGATGGCTTTGTGGCTCTGCGTGATCCCAGTGGCAAAGTCAGGATGCACTCCGATCATCTGAACGAGGCGCAGATCAACACAGCGATTGAAGGTGACGGAGAACAGTGGCATATCGAGAAACGCGCTTTCACGCCCTGGGGCTACGAGATTATTGCCGGCTATTCCACCTCTGAGGTAACGCAGATGGTGATGGCCAACTCCCTTTCGGTGGCGGCAATGATTACCTTGGCCGGTATTGTTCTGGCCCTGTGCATCAGCCTGTTGATGCACCTGATGATCAGCCGTCCGCTAAAGGCCAATATTCGGGCCATCGAAAACATTGCAGATGGTAACGGCGATTTGACGGTTCGTTTCAACAGTGTCAACAAAGATGAATTCGGGATCATGGCGCGTGCCTTTGACCGGCTACTTGATCGTATACAGCACACTATCCGCGAAGCCTTGGCCTCTGCAGACACGCTGCTGCTGCAGGCTAATGAGCTTGCACAGGTGGCGAAACAGTCCAACGAGTCAATCAATGTACAGAACCGCGAAACCGAAATGGTCGCCACGGCCATGCATGAGATGAGTTTGACCGCGCAGAGCGTTGCGCAAAGTGCCACAGCAGCGGAGGACGCTGCAAACCAGGCGAGCGCGCAAGCGCTTGAAGGCAGCGAGTCTCTGGCGGCGACCATCAGCAGCATTCAGGGCCAGGCCAAGGAAATTTCTGCGTCCATGGTGGTCATCGAGGAACTGGCTTCGGCAAGCGATGACATTGGCTCGGTGCTGGAAGTGATCGTCAATATCGCCGGGCAGACCAATCTTTTGGCTCTGAATGCCGCCATCGAGGCCGCCCGCGCCGGCGAACAGGGACGGGGTTTTGCGGTAGTCGCCGACGAAGTTCGCTCGCTGGCGCAACGCACGCAGGCATCAACCGAACAGATACGTGGCATGATAGAGCGAGTGCAAAAAGGGGTGGGACAGTCTTCGGCGATGATGGCAGAAAACCGTACGCTCGCCGTCAGAAATGCTGAAGACGCTCAGGGCGCGGGCCAGGCCTTCAGTGATGTGATGCAGGCCGTTTCACGCATCAATCAAGTGAACACCGAGATTGCCAGTGCGGCGGAAGAACAGAGCCATGTAGCCGAGGACATCAATCGCAACGTGCTGCGCATCAGTGACGAAGCCTCGAAGAATGGCGAGCTGGTGGCACAGACCCAGGAAGCCAGTCAGAACTTGACGCTGCTGGCAGATAAGCTGCGTACTTTGCTGGCCTACTACCGGGTGTAGCAAGGGTTTAGCAAAGGCGTAGCAACGGCGTGGCACCGCAAGCGCAAAGTAAAGGTATGTAAAGTTACATTTACAATGCAGTTATTTATCTGTATTTGGGGTCATATGAGTAATCCCCGCGCTGCAGGATGCATCAGACGCCGGTTATCAAGCGGTCTGACCTAAACGAGACAGCACAATGAATATACTCAGAACTGCCGCCCTTGTGGGCTTATCAACATTGGTGTTGAGCGCTTGCGCCAACAATCCCTATGCCAGTTCACGTGCGCCTGCCTACCATGGTGGTGTGTATACACAGCACCCGAGCACCTACCCGTCGCAGCCCCGCGTCATCATTGCGCAGCAGCCGCACCGGCAGCTTTATAGCCAAGGCTCGCGCATTTATACGCAACCGCACCAGGTGCAGCAATACAACTATTACCCTGGCCATCAATATCAACAGCCGCGGCACCACCAGCAACAGCGGCCCAACCATTACCAACACCCCAGGTATACGCAACAGCGTAATCCCTACGTAAACAAATATGACACACGGCCGCAGCACCAGCGTCCCAATCATCAGCGCTATGAGCAATACCAACGGCCGGATTACAGCGCCCAGCATCGGCAGAATCGCGCGCAGCGCATTCAGCAGCGCGAAACCTGGAGCCAGAACCGCGAGCGCATTACCCAGCAGCCCCAGCGCCAGCACTATCAACAACGGCCGGGCAACAACAACCGCAATTATGGCAGTGGCATTCGCCAGCAGCGCTCAACACGTTATTGATTCAGCTATGAGCTAAAAGCCCAGACCCTGGGACCCGAAAAGCAGAAAACCCGCCTAGGCGGGTTTTCTTGCGTCAGGGGCTGAGTAAGAGCTACTTGCCCTGCTCCACCTCATCCATATTCTCACCGATTTTCTTCGGATCAATCACGTCCAGATCATCGCCCTCTACTGGACCTTCCAGATCCTTCTCCTGATCCTTGCCGGGAAACTTTTCATCAATAGTGCCTTTTTCGCCAGGCAATTTCTGTTCATTGCTCATCGTTTTATCTCCCAGGCCGAAATGGGGTGGCCTTGCAAATGAGATTCACCAATGGCCGGCAAAGTTCGATTTAATTAAATTGTGCAGAGCGCCTCAGCGTGTCAGAGGGGCTTTCGCCGAACAATTGCTTGTAATCCTTGGCAAATTGCCCCGCATGCCAGAAGCCCCACTCAGCTGATAAGTGTCATGTGTCCACGGCCTTTCGCAATACCATCGGTCTGCCCGGCCACCTGTCCACCCGCCTGCAGCCGAACCACCCAACCGATGACGTCAACGGCATCGCTGCGAGCATGCTCGACGGTTTGCTGTACGGCAGCGGCGATGCGGTGATTGGCATCAACCCGGCCACCGATAACGTCGCGCAGACGGTCAAGCTGCTGAAATTGATGGACGATGTGATTCAGAAGTATGCGATCCCGACCCAGTCCTGTGTTCTCACCCATGTGACCAACACCCTGGAAGCCATCGAGCTGGGCGCGCCGGTGGATCTGGTATTCCAGTCCATCGGCGGCACCGAGGCCACCAACAGCTCATTTGGTTTCGATCTGGCGATTCTGGCAGAGGCCCAGGAAGCGGCGCTGTCACTCAAGCGCGGCACCGTTGGCAATAACGTCATGTATTTCGAAACCGGCCAAGGCAGTGCGCTTTCGGCCAACGCGCACCACGGCCTGGACCAACAGACCTGCGAAGCGCGTGCCTATGCGGTCGCCCGGCGATTCGACCCGTTGCTGATCAACACCGTGGTCGGCTTTATCGGCCCGGAATATCTGTTCGACGGCAAGGAAATCATCCGCGCCGGGTTGGAGGATCATTTCTGCGGCAAGCTGCTTGGACTGCCGATGGGCTGCGACGTCTGCTACACCAACCACGCCGAAGCCGACCAGAATGACATGGACAATCTGCTGACCCTGCTGGGCGTGGCCGGGTGCTCGTTCATCATGGGCATCCCTGGTTCCGACGACATCATGCTCAATTACCAGACCACCTCTTTTCACGACGCACTCTACGCCCGCCGCGTGCTGGGTCTGTCAGCGGCGCCGGAATTCGAACGTTGGTTGCGCGAAATGGAAATTTTCAAGAACGGCGCAGGCCATGTGCTTTATGACCAGTTGCCACCGGCCTTCAGCCGCTCGCTGGCCAGCCTGCCACGGGGGAAAACCCATGCATGACCTCGACAGCACCCTGGATGCGCCCGAAACCGCCGAGACGTCAGAACAGTACACCGGCGTTGTACACAACCCCTGGCGGCGCCTGCGCGAATTTACCGATGCGCGTATCGGCCTGGGCCGCACCGGCATCAGCCTGCCCACCAACGAGCTGTTAGCCTTTCAGCTCGCCCACGCTCGCGCGAAAGATGCAGTGCATATGCCGTTGGATATACCCGGATTGTGCAAGCAGCTGCCAGGGATTCCTGGCCTCCCCCAGACCGAACCCTGTCAGCTCAGTAGCCAGGCAGCAGACCGCGCCAGCTACCTGCAACGCCCTGATCTTGGTCGGCAGCTGGATGCTGCCTCGCGGGAAAAGCTGGTTCCTGATACGCGCTCACCGGGATCCAGCCGTCACCTGGCCATCGTCATCGTTGATGGGTTGTCTGCCTACGCCGTGCAGTTGAATACCGCGCCTTTTCTACAGGCGCTGAGCAGGGAATTGGCGGCTGACACCCAGACCGATTGGCAGATCGGCTCCGTCTGCATCGTCGAGCAAGGCCGGGTCGCGATTGCCGATGAGATCGGCGAGCGCCTGGGCGCCGATGCCGTGCTGGTATTGGTCGGCGAACGTCCTGGCCTCAGCTCGCCAGACAGCCTGGGGCTGTATCTCACCTGGGCGCCCCGCCAGGGGCTCAATGATGCCGCACGCAACTGCATTTCCAATATTCGCCCCGCCGGCCAGAGCTACGCCGAAGCCGCGCAACGCACCCTCTATTTGCTGCAGGAAGCCCGGCGTCTGGGCCTGTCAGGCGTCAGGCTGAAAGACCGCAGCGAGTCCCAGGTTATCGAACATCAGCAGCACAAAAGCAGCAACTTTCTGACCAACTAAAACCGTCCACTCAAGAGACAAAACCATGCAAAACACGCAGATTGACAGTGACTATCTGGCCAAGCGCCAATTGAAAAAAGGCACCGCGGGCTGGCTGCTGCTGGCCGGCCTGGGGGTGTCCTATGTAATCTCCGGCGACTTTGCCGGCTGGAACTTCGGCATCGGCCAGGCCGGTTGGGGCGGCTTTGCGATTGCTGCTGTGCTGATGGCGATCATGTATTTCACCCTGGTGCTATCGCTGGCGGAGATGTCTGCAGCCATTCCTGCTGCCGGCGGCGGTTACAGCTTCGCCCGTCAGGCAATGGGCCCCACCGGCGGTTACCTGACCGGCCTTGCAGTGCTGATTGAATACGCGCTGGCACCGGCCGCCATCGTTATCTTTATTGGCTCGGCGGTTCAGGAACTGCTGGGGTTCAACGGTCCCTGGGTATACGCCGCGTTCTATCTGATCTTTATCGGTGTGCATCTGGCCGGCGTGGGTGAAGCGCTGAAAGCCATGATGGTGATCAGCGGCCTGGCCGTATTCGCGATCATCGCCACCGGCGTCGCGCTGATCGGCAGCTTTGATGTGAACAACCTGTTCGACATGGCGGTGACCGACGCTGCAGGTGCCTCAACTGCTTTGCCACTGGGCTGGTATGGCGTCTGGGCTGCCCTGCCCTTTGCCATGTGGCTGTTCTTGGCTGTAGAAGGCGTGCCACTCGCGGCAGAAGAAGCGAAAAACCCGGCCAAGGATGTGCCTAAAGGCATTATCGGTGCGATGACCTTCCTGCTGTTTACCGCGCTGATTGTAGTGGTTCTAACGGCAGGCTCTGCAGGCGCCAGCGCTACCGGCCAGAGCGCCGTGCCGCTAGTCGACGCCCTGAATGCCAATGGCAACAGCACGCTGGCTACCGTGGTGAACGTGCTGGGCCTGGCCGGTCTGGTCGCGTCGTTTTTCTCGATCATCTACGGCTATAGCCGGCTGGTATTTGCCTTGTCCCGTGCAGGCTACCTGCCGCGCTCACTGTCACTGACCACCAGCCGCAAGGTACCGGCCCGTGCGTTGATCGTGCCTGGCGTCTTCGGCTTTCTGGTCTCGCTGAGTGGTGAGGGTGATCTGATTCTGGCCATGGCCGTGGTCGGCGCTACCGTGTCTTACGCCTTGATGGCCCTGAGTCATATCCTGCTGCGCGTGCGCCAGCCGAATATGCCGCGCCCCTACAAAACACCGGGTGGCGTAGTCACCTCGGGTATTGCGCTGGCACTGTCTCTGGTCGCCCTGACCGGTGTGTACGCCTTCGATCCGCGCGCCTTCAATTACACGCTGATTCTGTTTGTGATTGGCGGCGCCTACTACTTCTTCTACAGCAAGCACCACCTGGTGGCGAAGACCGCAGAAGAAGAGTTCGAGATGCTGGCTGATGCTGAAACGGCGCTGGCATCCAATGAACTGGACCCCGGCATGGCCGTCAGCCGCGGCTGAGCAATATCGTTAAAAATGCGCTCACCAATCGGTGAGCGCATCCAGTTCAGACCTCCAACACAGCTCAGTACACTAGATCCCCGGCTGTTTGGCGTCTTCCCTGACGGCCAGATCCAGTGGCCGCTTTGCCTCGACCGCCGCGTTGTAATCGCGCAGCGTCTTGGGATTGTAAGGATCACCTATCCAGCGGGTTGAAGGCACAAACTTGGCTGATATCAGGCTGTCCTGAGGTTGCAACGCGGTGAAGCTCAAGCCGACCATCTCGGCAAAGGTGTGGATAAAATGCGCATTCGAGTAAGGCCTGTCGACGGCGGCGGCCCAGGTGCTCAGATCACGATGCTGCTTGAACTTGGGTGAAGCCCAGACCACGAAAGGCACCGTATACATCGCCGAGGTAGGCGCACCTTCATTGCGCCCGGTAAACAGTTTTTCCGGGTTGTCATACACCTCCTCACCATGATCCGAGAAGAACACCAACAGGCTGTTATCGTCCCGCGCCCGCGTCACGTCAATCAGGCTGGCCACTACATCGTCGTTGTAACGCACCGCATCGTCATAGCTGTTGTATTCGGCCAGCAGCTCCGGCGTGATCCAGTCTGGCGCGCCGACGGTGTCCTTGAAGTGTGCAGAGGATTCTGGGTACCTGTAGCTGTAGCCCCGGTGTGTGCCGAGCATATGCACGATGATCAGCTTCTTTGGTGCTGCAGAAGCCAACGCTGCCTCCACCGGCTCCAATACCGCGCCGTCATACTGATTGGCGTTCTGTTGGCGGTTATTGTTCAGGTATACCTGGTGATCGGCCATCTGCGAGAAGGTCGTCAACATGGTGTTACGCCGAGTCTGGGTCTGCTGATTGGTGATCCAGGTGATCTCGTACCCCGCCTGTTTCATCATGTTCAACAAGGTTGGCTCATTGAAAAAGCGCTCAGGGCTTTTCGAATCGGCAAACGACAGAATCTGTTGAAGAGCCTCAATGGTGTAGGGGCGCGGCGTGACCACATCGTTGAACACCAGCAGCTCACCTTGATCATGCAGGGCATCCAGGCGCGGCGTGGTTTCACGCGGGTAGCCATACAGGCTCATGCGCTGGCGATTGGTCGATTCACCCAGCACCAGTACCACGGTATCCGGCAGGGTGTCGACCGCCACCAGATTCTGCAGCGGTTTGACCTTGCGATTCTGCTCCAGAAGACTGGCCATCTCTGCCATCTGTTCCTGATACTTCACATAGCCGAATACCAGGTTCCAGGGCGCGGCTGGCTCCATGCGGATAATCTGGTGGTAAGTAGCCTGGGCTATGAGCCCCTCGGGCCTATCCGATGGCGCGGCTAATGTTCCGATGAAGGGCCAGAAAGCAATCAACGTGAAGACCGCCCCGTAGCCCGCCTGTTGACGTCGGCTAAGGTCAATCGGCCTTAGTTGGCGCCACATCCACAGTGGAATCAGGGTAAAGAACATCAGCAAGGGCACAAACCACCACTGCCAATAGGACTGAATAAATTCGCTGCTTTCTGCGGCGTTGGACTCAAAGGCGATAAAAATCGCACTCTGGGAAAACTCCTGTCCGTAGATAAGAAAATAGAAAATCGAGGTCAGGGCAGCTGGCCACATGACCAGACCAGCCACGGCCAACACCTGTCGGGTATAGCGAGGCAGCAGTACTACCGGCAGCAACCACAGGAAGCTCATCAGCAAGGTCTGCCTGAGCCCGGTAGAGCCAGACATGCCAGTGATGAAAATCGGCAGGTGATAGCTAAGAGAGAAGAACGCAATAAAGCAGTAAGCCCATATTATCGGGTGTTTTCGAGCGAACGCGCGCATGTGAATCGGCCTGTTGGACGTTGTGATGGCGCGATGCTATGGGCTGAATCTTAAACTAAGCTTAAAACCCAGAAACAATTAACAGCGTTAGATTCATCTCCTGCTGAAATATCTACATACATTGCTGCAGAGCACAGCTAGTATTCTTCCAAACAATTCTGCGGAGCAGACCCTAAGTGACCAGCCATCCGGGCGACCAACAAAAACAACCCACTCCCCGTCTTTCCCGTTTATTGGCGCTAGCGGCTACTACGCTATTGCTATCAGCTTGCCTGGACGGCGGCGGTAAGTCGGCATCAAATAATGACGCAGCCCCCCCTGTTGCGGAGGCAAAGCCGAATCTGATTCTGATCATCGCCGATGATGTGGGCGTCGACCAGTTGACCAGTTTCGGCTTCGGTGGCGTGCAGCCTCCGGCCACCCCGACCATCGACAGTCTGGCCGCCACCGGCGTGCGTTTCAGCAACACCTGGTCCATGCCTACCTGCTCCACTACCCGCGCTGCGCTGTTCAGTGGCCGTTATCCGCCGCGCACCAACGTCAACACAGCGATCGTATCCACCGATTTTGCCAACTCCCAGACCTCTCCCTTCGAGCAAACCCTGCCCCGTGTGCTAGCGGACCAGGGTTATGTCAGTGCTTATATCGGCAAAATTCACGTGACAGGGTCGGACGTCAATCCCGCCAACCATCCCTTCGGTGACGAAGCTATCAGGGCGCTAGGCTTTGACTACTTTGCTGGCTATTTTGATGGCGGCCCGCGTCCGATTGACGTAACCGCAGGCCTGGATAACCTGGACAGCAGTGCATCACCCTATACCTGTGGCTTTGTGCCCTTGGCCTCAGACCATCCTCAAGGTGCTGATAGCGGCGCTTGCTATCAGCCAAGCGGTGCATGCGAAGAGCTCAGTAGCGCCAATTCCTCAGTGCCCGGCAAGGTCTGCCTGGAGCGCGGCGGACTGTTTGACCCCAGCCAGCAATGCGCGGCCCAGCTACCGGCGTATCTCGATTTCACTCGGCAGAACGCCTATTACACCGCCGAAGTGGTTATCAGCGATGCCAACAGCGCGCAGAAACTGCAGGTAAACGATCCCGCCACACGCCTGTACCGTACGCAATTGGAATCCAACTTCGCCATAGACTGGATTCAGTCGCAAAGTGATGACCAACCCTGGATGCTTTCGCTCGGCTACTCCGCATCGCACGCGCCACTGCAACCCGCGCCAGCAAGTCTGGCCCCGGAAGCCGGAGCACTGGATACCGGAATCGCCTGCGATAACGGTGCCGATACACGGCAACTGATGAACCAGACCATGGAGGCACTGGATACAGAGATTCGCCGCGTGCTGCTGGCAGCCGGGGTTTATATCGAGAACGCTTCCGGCGAGCTGGAATACAACCCCGCCAGCAATACCGTTGTCGCCTTCGTCGGCGACAACGGCACCTACGGGCCAGTGGTCAAAGAGCCTTTCTTGCCCGCGCGCAGCAAAGGCACGGTATACCAGGGCGGTATCTGGGTGCCGTTGATCGTGACTGGCGCCTCTGTTGAGCAACCTGGGCGGTCCGTTGGCGCCATGGTCAACTCCACCGACCTCTATCACCTGTTCGCCACACTCGGCGGCGCAGACTTGAGCGCCCCGGAAGTGGCGAACCGGCTGGATGCGCAACCCATGGACGACTATCTGGCCAATGCCGACGCTGCGCCCATACGGGATAGCAACTTCTCCATGTCCGGGCGCAATCTGGCCAGCGCCATTCCCCAACCCTGCGTACTCACCGATGTGAATATCTGCCTGCAACTCTTCCCGCAGAAAGGCTTGTGCATCTCCGAAGGCGGTACCTGGTATGGCGACGATGGCGTTGTGCCTGGGCAATCGTTCAGCTCTTGCTGCGCGGTGAACACCTACCGGGTAGACGAAGGCGAAGCGCCCTTTGATATTCTCGCGGAAACCCAGCGTACCGTCCGAGATGACAACTTCAAGCTGCTGCAACTGGAGGAGCCAAACTGCGCCGCCGGGGATGGCAGCCTGACCCAGCGCTACGAGTTCTATGAAATCAACGAAAGCGGCTCAATCCAGGGCCTGGACAACTTTGCCGCCCAGGATCTGCTGACCCGCCCTGCGTTGACGCCTGATCAGCAGGAGCATTACAACACTCTGCTGGCCAAGCTCGACAGCATCATCACGTCCGAGCCTGCGTGCCCCGGCGACGGCAACCTGGACCGCGTGATCAACCAGCAGGATCTGGATGACTGGGCGGTGTTCGCCGAACTCAACGACGGCCGCTCCAGTTGGTACGACTTCAACCTGGATGGCCTGACCGACGCCGCTGACCGGCAGATTATTGAGGACAATCTCGGTTTGAATTGCCTGTAACACCAAGAAAAGCGATATAGCGCAAAGTGTATTGAAACGTTGCGCTATATCGCGGTCAGACATTGGGTGAACCGTGCCACAATAAGCAGGCCCTGACTGCTTCAGGCCCTAACCCATGTCGTAACGGGCAGACCGAATGAATTTATTTCAACGCGCCTACCGCAAGTTCAACCCAGACAAGAACCCGGATCTGGAATTGGCCTTTCGGCATAGCGAAGACAATCTGCCGACCCTGTGGCTGATCGGCAAGACCGGTGCGGGCAAGTCGTCACTTATACGCGCGGTAACCGGCTCCGACGATATCGAAGTGGGCCGTGGGTTTAGGCCCTGCACCGAGACCGCAGTACGCTACGACTTTCCCGCCAGCACCCCGGTGCTGACCTTTATGGACACCCGTGGGCTGGCCGAGGCTGGCTACGACGCTTCCGAGGATATCAAGGCCTGCGAGGGCAACAGCCATGCGCTGGTCATCGTCATGCGTGCAGACGACCCGGAACAGTCCGAGCTGCTGCGCGCGGTCAAGCAGATCAAAAAATCCGGCAAGATTCGCAATGCGCTGCTGGTACACACCGGCATAGAGCTGCTCGATACCCTGGAAGAACAACGCCGATGCATCCTGCACAACCAGACTGCCGTAGAGGCTATCTGGGGTGATATCGATAGCGCTCCGGTCGATCTGGTCGGCCGTACCGGCCAGCCAGTGGGCATTACGGAACTGATCGAAAAGCTCGGGCAGTTTCTACCTATTGTCGCTGAACTCTTTGAAAAGCAAGAAAAGCGCTCCGTGGAAGAAACCAATTTCGAGCATTTCAAAACCGAAGTCATGTGGTACGCCGGTGCTGCTGGCGCGACCGACGCCGTCCCGATACTCGGACTGGTAACCGTACCCGCCATCCAGACCAAGATGCTGCATAGCCTGGCCAATCAATATGGGCTGGAGTGGGACAAACGCCTGCTTACCGAGATGATCAGTACTCTAGGTGTAGGATTTGGCGTGCAGTACGCGGCGCGATTTGGCCTGCAACAACTGGTCAAGCTGATACCGGTTTACGGCCAGACGGTTGGCGCGGCGTCCGCTGCGGTGACCAGCTATTGTGTGACTTACGCCCTGGGGCGCGTGGGCAGCATGTATCTTTTCAACAAGGCCAGCGGCAAGCCCACCTCCCCCGAAGAACTCAAAGCCACCTACAAACGCGCCTTCGAACACATTCTGCCGGTAGCCAAAGATGACACTGAAAAGCACCGTTAACGCCGTACGCTCGGCGTTGCAGCTATCCAACCGGCTGGGGCCCTTCCTGCTGATTGCGATTCTGCTGCCCATCGGCTTGCTGGTGCTGTTCGGGTTGTACGCGATTATCCGCTACAACTACATACTCACCTTTGTCGGGCTGCTCGGCCTGCTCACGCTGGCAGCAATGCTGCCGTACTTTCTCGCGGCCCGCAGGCGGCGCAAGATCGCACCGCAAATTGAAGCCAGTTTGGAAGCCAGCCTGGAAAAAGAGCTGGAAACCCCAGCCTACTGGACGCCCTGGGACAAACAGGTGCAGCAAGCGCTGCTGCCGGAAGTGGTCACTCTGGTGCAAAGCACCGAGACGTGGCGCAGCGTGCCCGACAGCGCGCTCATACTGGCCCGCAGCGTCGCCGAGCAGTACGGCAAGGGCAGCAAAAATGCCGAGTGGGCCTTCTCGCCCATCGCTCTGCTGGCAATCCTGGAGCAGCTAACCCAGCGTTACCGCCGCACGCTCAAGGCCAACGTGCCAGGCATCAACCACCTTAAAGTCTCCCACGTACTCTGGCTGGAAGAAAAAGCCGACCAGTTCGCACCGGCCATGACCCTGGTCAACGTCTACCGCAAGGTGCGCATGCTCACTCCGGAAGGCATGCTCGCCGAGCTCGGCAGCCAGGCCCTGGGGCAATCCTTTGAAGGGCTCAGTGATGAGATGCAGCAGCGCCTGAAACGCCTGCTGCTGCTGGAAGTGCTGCGCTCGGCCATCGATCTGTACGGCGGGCATTTTCGCTTTGAAGATGACGAACTGAATGTCACCGCTGCCACGCGCAAGGACGACACCCGTAATGCGGACAAACCCGAGCCAATCCGCATTTGCCTGATCGGCCAGACGGGCGCTGGCAAGTCCTCGATCATCAATGCCCTGACCGAAGGCTGGCAAGCCGAAACCAGCGCCCTGCCCTCGACCGATCGCGGCCTGGTTTACGAATGCAAGGTAGACGGCATTCCCTTTCTGCGCCTGCTCGACTTGCCCGGTCTGAACGGGGACGCGAAAATCGAGAAGATATTGTTCGAGGAAATGGTCCAGTCCGATATGGTGCTCTGGGTACTGCGCGCCAATCAACCGGCGCGCAAGCTGGATCAGGAGTTCGGCGAGCACTTCCGCCAATGGCACAGCAAGCGCATCCACTATCAGCCCCCGCCGCTGATCGGCCTACTGAATCAGGTAGACCGCCTTGGCATCCAGAACGACTGGCAACCGCCCTACGAGCTGGACCACCCCGAGCCAGGCAGCAAGGCAGAACTGATCCGCGAAGCACTGGATTTCAACCGGGAAGTCCTAGGCCTGGATGACATCCTGCCGCTGTGCGTCTCGCCCGAGCGCGAGCAATACAACGTCGACGCGCTGCGTGACCTGCTCAGCCAGCGTTATGACAAGGCCATCAATGTGCAGCTCAACCGCAAGCGGCGCGAAGCCAGCGGCTTTTCCGCGTCGCGGGAATGGAAGCGCGCACGGCAGGCGGCGGGGTCACTCTATGAACTGATGCGCCCGCGCGACAAGTAAGCCGGACCTAGCCTATATGCGTAGAGAGCTTGTGCACCGCTGCAATCTCGCCGCTCCAGATCATCTCGTAATGTGCGGTCTGCACTACTGACTTGACCAATCTGGGTGTGAACAGCCCCCAGCAAATGCCCTCCGGCTGGCGCACCGAGTGAAAGCGCAACGCAGTGGCTTTGGCTTCCAGTGCACTGCGGCCGAGCGCGCGTGAGGCGCTGTAATCGCTGGGTGCGTAGATCGGATCCTTGCGCGGCACCGCCAGCGCGTCCAGCGTTCCAGCTTCATTGAAGCGCGCCGTCAGCCCGCGAAACACGAAGCGCTCGTAACGCAGGTCCGGTACCTTCGACCAATAGGCCTGCTGGTGATAGCGCACTTCGGCAATCGCCGTTTCCATACTATCGCCCAGGTAGAGCATGCCAAAGGAGCCATCACTAAAGCGCGACCCCTCTGGATTCACATGGGTAAAAGGTGCAGTGGCGTAGGAGCAACCCTGAATACCAAACGGAATATCACCACGTGGCAGCATCTCCAGGCTGCCCGCCTGGCTGAGCATGCGCGGGTTGGTCAGCGACTGCAGTGCATAAAGCTGCTCGAACTCCTCCGCACTGGCGACGTCTTCGAAAATGGCAATCGGCGGGAATTTGGAATGCACCAATCGGTAAGCACGAACTGTGCTGTCAGGCAGTACCTCAAGCTGGTCAGCCGTTACCACTGGCCACCCCGCAGCGCGTCGATGCGCCGGAAGGTTTCATACACCGCGACAATATCGCCCTCGCCCATCACCTCCAGCGGCGAGCGGCCGAAGAAAAACGCATTATCGTTTGGCATGCGCATGAATCCGTAGAGGTTTTCCGGGTTATCGAAAATGGTCCGCAGCGCCGCGTGCATGTTCAACACAAAGCTCACCCGCGTAAGCTGGTCGCGATCCAGATTGATCGACGCCAGCCCGTCCTTGCGCTTGGCCCGAGCGTAGGTACTGTGCGAGACGCGCAGAATCGCCTCGCCCTGCTCCCCCGTTGCACCCCATTTATCCAGAATGGCGACAGCGGTGCGCAGGCCCGTAGCGGAAGCGGCTTTGCTGTCGGATGTAGCAAGCGCAGTCAGCATGACAACAACCTCTTGTAAACTATCTACAGACACTATACTCCAATATAAATATCTGTAAACAAACCGCACAAGCACAACTTAACTGGTTGTAGCCTGCGCTTCGCCTGGGTTCTCCTTAGCCCTAGGCGCGCCGCCAGACAGTTGCCAACCAGGGCTGCTGCTCACGCGGCAAGCCGGCAGGACGATAGTAGTGCTCAATCTCGACAAACCCCGCTGCCTGCATAAATGCCCGCCAGGTTTCCAGACGGTAATAGGCGGCATAGCGATCACCGGTCCAGCCTTCCTGATCCTCACCTCGCGGGTTGGAGCTGAACAGCACGCCACCGGGCTTCAGGCTCTGGTGCAACTGCCGTAAAGCGCCAGGCAGCTTCTTGCTGGGGATGTGAAACAGGGTGGCGTTGGCGAAAATGCCATCAAAGCGCTCGGCCGGCAGATCCAGTGCGAGAAAATCCTGCAGCCAGACTTCGCAGCCGCTGTCCTGCCTGGCCATTTCGACAAAGCTTTCGCAACCATCCAGCCCCACCGGCACATGCCCCATCGCCTTGAAGGTGCGCAGATCACGCCCCGGCCCACAGCCCATATCCAGTATCTGCCATGGCGCAGGAGCCTGGATATTGCGCAGCAAGGCATCGATGTTCTGGCTAACATCGTGATCGCGCGTGCCTTCACGAAAGCCCACGGCGTTCTGCTCATAATACATCAAGGTCTGCCGAGCCAGCTCTGCCAACTCATTTTGCTCTCTGTCACTCTTCACAGGTTTTCCAGTCATTCTTCAATACCTTTTAAACAAACTGATCTAAACCCCTGTTTCAGGGTCTCAGTTATCGTCATTAATTCAATGGACCAACCCATGATCGCGTTCGATTGGCAGCGCATGCTGCTGGATGATTTTCCCGTGGCATTTCTCGGCGAGGTAGCCTTTCGCGCCCTTTTTGCCTTTCTTATCGTTTTCCTGTTCCTGAAAATCAGCGGACGCCGCGGCGTTCGCCAGCTATCGCTGTTCGAACTGGTCATGATCCTCACGCTAGGGTCAGCCGCGGGTGATGTGTCCTTTTACGAGGACGTACCGCTATTACCTATAGCCATGGTGTTTATCACCCTACTGCTGCTTTATCGTCTCACTGTTCTGGGTACCAGTCACAGCAAACACTTTTCCAACTGGCTGGAGGGCAAGCCAGTGACCATCATCAAGGACGGTGTGTACGAATTGAAAAGCCTGGACCATCTTAATATTTCAGCAGACGAGTTCTTCATGGAGCTGCGCCAACAGGGGGTAGAACACCTGGGGCAGGTCCGCTTGGGCATTCTAGAGACCGATGGCGACGTAAGCCTGTATTTTTACTCGTCAGAAGACGTCAAGCCGGGGCTGTCTGTTCTCCCTCCAGAGCATCGCCCTGTTTACAAGCTAACGCCCGCCAGCGGAGACCATGCCTGTGTTCGCTGCGCGCATACACAGCATATTGAAAGTCAGCAAACGGCGCAGTGCCCTCGCTGCGGAAATGACATATGGTCGCCCGGGTTAAGCCGTGAACGTGTGCAATAAAATTATGTACCAGGACGATGAGCGATCGGCGCATGTTCCGCCAGCAACTCAGTAGCCCAGTCGATAAACACGCGCAATTTAAGGCTGATATGCCGGTTGGGCGGATAGGCTATATAGAGCGGCATCGAGTCCAGCGTCCAATCCTCGAACAACGCCACCAGCTCGCTACGCGCAACGTGGGGTGCAGACATGTAGGTTGGCAGCCAGATGATGCCCAGCCCAGCCAGCCCGGCCGCAAGATAGGCATTGCCATCATCCACCGCCAGGCGGTACTGCGCCTTGACCTGCAATTGCTCATCGCCCCGCTGCAAGCTGTACGGCAAGGCTCGCCCGGTGCGCGCCCATAGAAAGCCCACGGTGTGGTGCTCGGAGCGCTCCAGTTCCAGCGGGTGTTCTGGTCTGCCGCAGGTTTGGAGATAGGCAGGCGCAGCGAACACGCCAAGCTGTAGATCAGCCACCCGCCGGGCCATCAGCGACAGGTCCGTCAGTTCGCCGCCGCGTACCACGCAATCGACGTTCTCATCGATCATATCGACAATCCGATCGCTCACACCCATGTCGATCTGAATCTCCGGGTAGCGCGCGTAGAACTGCGGCAGTGCCGGTATCAGAATCATCCGGGCCAGCGGGCTCGGCACATCCACCCGTAGCCGCCCTCTGGGTGTTGCCGATGCGCCGGACAGACTGGTCTCGGCATCGTGCATTTCAGCCAGCAAATGTATTACCCGCTGGTAATACACCGCGCCATCGGCGGTGACATTGACCTTGCGCGTGGTGCGGTTCAGCAGCTGGACCCGCAACCGCGCCTCCAGCTGTTGCACCAGCTGCGTGACGGTGGTCTTGCTCATGTGCAGCGTCTCGGCGGCCTTGGTAAAGCTGCCCGCTTCCACCACCCTGGCAAACGCCTGCATTGCATCATAACGGTCCATTTCTGCCCCGCTAGCCGGTTGATTGTTTGGAATTCACAAACAGTGCTGATTACTCTCGTCAGTTTATCCGCCAGACGCAAGCTTCTAGAGTAGCTGCATCGGGCCTCCACGGCCCCCAAATTGATGTTGGAGGTAGTTATGTCACAACGTGATGTCGTTTTCCCACCCGGGCGCCATGCTCTGTACGAACAGCACCACTACTCACCGGCCATTCGGTCGAATGGTTTTCTGTTCGTCTCCGGGCAGGTTGGAAGCAAGGCCGATGGCACTCCCGAGCCGGACCTGTTGGCTCAGGTCGCGCTGGCATTCAAGAACCTGAATGGCATCCTGGAAGCCGCCGGCAGCAGATTTGAGGATGTGGTAGACGTGACGGTCTTTATCGTCGATCCACAATCACGCTTTGAAAGCATCTGGCCCGTAGTAGTGAAAGACCACTGGGGCGAAGCCCCATACCCTAACATCACCTGCGTGGGCGTGACCTGGCTGGCAGGCTTCGATTTTGAGATCAAGGTGATCGCCAAGGTGCCTGAGTAAGTCGCAGCGACCACAAAAAAGGGCCGACACAACGTCAGGCCCTTTTTTGTTTGGAGTAGCGCTTCTCAAGCGTTGAATCCGGCATCCACCGTCATCACCGAACCGGTCATGAACTGCGCCGCCGGGCTCGCCAGAAAGCTCACTGCAGCGGCAATGTCCGACGGGTTACCATAACGCCCAAGCGCAGTCAGTCGCGTGTTGGCTTCGGCCCAATCGCCATCGGCTGGATTCTGGTCTGTATCAATCGGCCCCGGCTGGATCAGATTGACGGTGATGTTGCGTGGGCCCAGTTCGCGCGCCAAGCCGCGAGTAAACGCAAGCAACGCCGATTTGGACATCGAATACACGGTCAGATTCGGATAAGGCACGCGTTCGGCCAGGCAGGAGCCAATAGTAATGATGCGAGCGCCATCCCTCAGGTGTGGAATAGCGGCCTGCGACGCCAACACCGCAGCGCGACTGTTGACGCTCAGCAGATCATCAATATCAGTAAAGCTCATCTCCTCAAGCGGTGCAGAGCGGCAATACCCACATTGTTGACCAGAATATCCAGACCACCGAGGGTCTTCACCGTCTCATCAATGGAGCGCCTGACGGCAGCGGGATCGCCACTGTCTGCCTGGACGGCCAAAGCGCGGCGCCCTTTTGATTCGATGATGCGCACGATATCAGCAGCCTTGTCGGTGGATTGCAGATAAGTGATAACCACATCCGCGCCACGATCCGCCAGCGCCAGGGCAATACCGGCACCAATGCCGCGTGAGGCGCCGGTCACCAGCGCGCGTTTGCCGGTCAGGTTCTGCATCAGCGGATTATCTCCGCCCCCTGCATCGCTTGTTTGCGCAGCGGCCAATGACGGTGCTGCCAGCGCGGCAGCACCCAGGGAAGCGCCGATAAGCACGTTGCGTCTGCTGAGTGCAAAACTGTTCTCTTCTTGCATGATCTTCTCCACCGGATTGTCTGTCATCAAGCGCCGATCTGCGCCATGTCCAGAAGCCTAGGGAAAGTCAGCCCTGCAACCCTATGCAAATACTCTCAGTAACCCGCCCACCGCTCTCATTGCATACAACGCCTGCACTTTTGCGGGGATTAGGCATATTCCTGAGAGGATCTGCATAGTGATGCTGGTCGCGCAGGTGCTTAACTGGAAGGCAAGAACGCTGGAAGGCTAGCGCCTGACAGTATCCGCTCAACCCGAGCCGCGACCCTCTACTGGAGGACTGGCACTGATGATCAAACCGGACTTTTCTGACCTGCTAAGCGTGATTGAGCGTCACGCGCGCCACGACTACGTCACGCCCATCGATGGCCTCAAGGTCGGCCGCACCGATGTGCCGACCGAGATTGGCCACTCCATGTACCAGCCCTCCTTCGGGTTGGTGGCGCGCGGGGTGAAGGAACTGATGGTAGGTGAAATACCCTTTCATTATGCTGCGGGCGAATCGCTGCTTTGCGCTGCGGATGTACCGGTAACCTCCCAGGTCACCAAGGCCAGCCCCGCAGCGCCCTACCTGGCAATTCATCTGGAAATAGACCCGACGGTGGTCGCCGAGCTGCTACGCGAGCAAAGCGGCCCCAGCGTGGAGTGGCGGGATATTCCAGTAGCCGGCAAATATGCCCTGGACCCGGCCTTGATCGACCCGCTTATCCGGCTGGTATCGCTGATTGATCAGCCACGCGACAGAGCCGTGCTGGCGCCCATGATTCGCCGCGAGATCGTCTGGCATCTGCTGCACAGCGAGCACGGCCCCATGCTCAGCCAACTGGCCTTCGCCAACGGCCATGCCGCCCGCATCGGGCGCGCTACTACGTGGATCAGAGAGCACTTTACCGAAAACCTGAGCATCATCGACCTGGCAGCCGAGGCCAGTATGAGCGTGCCGAGCTTCTATCGGCACTTCAAGGCCGTCACCTCCATGACGCCGGTGCAATTTCAGAAACGCGTACGCCTACAGGAAGCCCGCCGCAGCCTGTCAGCCGCCAGCACCATTTCAAGCGTCGCCTATGATGTGGGTTATGAGAGCATTTCCCAGTTCAACCGCGATTATCGTCGACTATTCAACCTCACACCCAGCAATGATGCTGCGGCATTGCGTGCGACGCTGGTTCGCAAGCCGGTGCAACACCAACAGACGGCGTCTGCCTGACTGAATCAACAGTGAATTAGCGTGTTCCGGCATGCTGGACGACGTACCCCTATAATCCGTTTGCAGGGTCTAGCGTGATAGAGTGCCGACAGGCGCTCGGCTTGCAATAGCCACTCCACAGCGCCTCGAAATCCCCAGAACTCCAGAGGCACGCAGCCATGACTGACGACAACACCCCCGCCAAGCCGTCGCGCAAACACTCCAGCCAAGTGGTGGAAGGCGTCGAACGCGCCGCCAGCCGCGCCATGTTGCATGCGGTTGGCTTCAGCGCTGATGACTTTCGCAAGCCTCAGGTTGGCGTCGCCTCCACCTGGAGCATGGTCACGCCCTGCAACATGCACATCAACGGCCTGGCCGACACCGTCAACGCTAGCATCAATGCCGCAGGCGGCAAAGGCGTGATCTACAACACCATTACCATCTCCGATGGCATTTCCATGGGTACCGAAGGCATGAAGTACTCGCTGGTATCGCGCGAGATCATTGCCGACTCCATTGAAGCCGTCTCCGGCTGCATGGGCCATGACGGCATTATCGCCATCGGCGGCTGCGACAAGAACATGCCCGGCTGCATCATGGGGCTGGCTAGGCTGAACCGCCCCGCCATCTTTATCTACGGCGGCACCATTCGCCCAGGCAAGAACCACACCGACATCATTTCCGTATTCGAAGCCGTGGGTGGCCATGCCAAGGGGACGGTCTCCGACATCGAGCTCAAGCAGATCGAGGAAACGGCGATCCCGGGCGCCGGCTCCTGCGGCGGCATGTACACCGCCAACACCATGGCCTCGGCCATTGAAGCCATGGGCATGAGTCTGCCCGGCAGCTCCGCCCAGGACGCTGTATCCGCAGACAAGACCCAGGACTGTGAACGCGCCGGCCAGGCCATCCTCGAGCTACTGCGCCGGGACATCAAACCCAGCGACATCATGACCCGTGAAGCCTTCGAGAACGCCATTACCGTGGTTATCGCCCTGGGCGGCTCAACCAATGCCGTGCTGCATCTGATCGCCATGGCCTCGACCATCGGCGTGCGGATTACCCTGGACGACTTCACCCGCATCGGCGAGAAAGTACCGGTACTGGCCGACCTGCGCCCCAGTGGTCAATACCTGATGTCCGAGCTGATCCAGATTGGCGGTATTCAGCCACTGATGAAGATGCTGCTGGAGCGCGGCCTGCTGCACGGTGACTGCCTGACCGTCACCGGCCAGACGCTGGCCGAGAACCTGGCCAAGGTGCAGCCCTACCCGCAAGGGCAGGACATCATTCGCAGCTTCGACAACCCGATCAAGCGCAACAGCCATCTGGTCATCCTCAAGGGCAACCTCGCCCCAGGCGGCGCAGTGGCCAAGATCACCGGCAAGGAAGGTTTGCAGTTCACCGGCAAGGCACGGGTATTTCACTCCGAAGAAGAAGCCATGACCGCCATACTCGCTGGCACCATAGTCGCCGGTGATGTGCTGGTTATCCGCTATGAAGGCCCCAAAGGCGGCCCCGGCATGCGCGAAATGCTCAGCCCCACCTCAGCTATCATGGGCCAGGGTTTGGGTGACAAGGTGGCGCTGATTACCGACGGCCGGTTCTCCGGCGGCAGCCACGGCTTTGTGGTGGGCCATGTCACACCCGAAGCCCAGGCAGGCGGCCCGATTGCCATTGTGCAGGACGGCGATGAGATCACCATCGACGCAGAAACCCGGCAAATAGTCCTCAACCTGACTGACGAAGAAATCGCCCAGCGCCTGAGTACCTGGCAAGAACCCGCACCGCGCTATACCCGCGGCGTGCTGGCGAAATACGCCAAAACAGTCGCCTCGGCCTCGGAAGGTGCGGTGACGGATACGAATCTATAGAGCCCTCATGCGGTGCGCGCTAGCGCTTCCAGTTGATCACTGGCAGCATCGCAAGGACTATCAACACGCCACCCAGAACACGTACCAGCTTCAGTTTGTGCCATTAGTTGATAATAAGTCTGCCGCGTGAGAAATCAGGATCAGGTCTAGTATTGCCCCGCCCTGGCATCTGACATAACCTCGCTGACGGACAGCTAATGCATTACAACAAAACCAACATCAGGGATCAGAATGAAAAAAGCCATTTACGGAGCGCTCCTGCTGGGCTCAACCCTACTGCTCAGCGCTTGCTCGAGCGGGCCGTCGGAAAAGGACGTCAAAGCGCTGCTGGAAGCGCAAATGGAGCAGATGTCCGCCATGTTGGGTGAGCTCGGCGGCGAGAGCATGTCCGGCATGCTGAAAGTCGAGATTCACGACGTCACCCTGCATAGTTGCGAAGAAGAACGCACGGATGTCTACCGCTGCGATGTAGAAGTGGATGCGACAGCACCGGTCGTCGGCCGCTCGGTACAACGCTCGGAAATGTTAATGGCCAAATCCAAGGATGGCTGGATACAGGCGCAGTGACGTCGGCGTCATTTGTGGCCGTAAAACTGAAGCTGTTGGGTTGACTATGTAGCGTTAACCCGTCTTACCCAACCGGCGTGCCGCCAGCAGCAACACAGCGGCAATAATTACCTCCGGGGCGATCAGATCAAGCGCCAGCGTAGCATCATGCACCGCCCAAGCCAGCACCCGCCCCACCGCAGCGATGCCCAACAATATAGTTGCGGGGTAATACCAAATGCGCTGAGACGTCACCAGAGCAAGCAGAATAAGCACGCCCAGAGTGAGGAAGAACGCGGCGAAGTCACCTATCTGCGTACTGCGCCCGACATCATCCAGCAACGGCATACCCAACTGACCCGCCGCGCCAGTTGGATCCACCAACCAACGCAACCCGATCAGCAGGAACATCAGGCCAAGCAAGCCTACAACTACCGTGAGTATCTTATTCATTGTTGTCTCCGGAATGATTTCTTTTATCTGACCCCAATAGTCGCTCCAGGCAAATTTTAAATTTTGCCCCTACTCTTCATTCTTCACCCTGCGCCATCTGTTTCCGAATTGAGCCCATATGGTACATACTTCGTCCATTAACAGTCACAACGGAGCCAAGGAAGGCAATGATCAGTGTTCCAGCGATGAAAAACCAAGACACCACAAGCCCTCTGCTCGGTGTTGGCCTCTACAGCCTACCCGAAGCGGCCGCCTATACCGGCATTCCGTCCGCCCAGATTAATCGCTGGGTATTCGGCTATCGCGCGGGCGGAAAAAACCATTGCGGTTTGTGGCAGCCCGAACTGGCCGCGCTGGATGAAAAGACCCTGAGCTTTCACGACCTGTTGGAAATCCGCTTTGTGCATGCCTTTCGCCAGCATGGCATCAGCCTGCAATCCATTCGCGCTGCCGCAGTGCATGCCAGAGAATGGTTTGACCAGCATCACCCCTTTACCTGCCGGCGCTTTCAGACAGACGGCCAAAGCATCTTTGCCACTGTACTGGAAGAAACCGGCGATGAAAGTCTGATTGACTTGGTCAAACGTCAGTATGCTTTCCAGCAGGTTATCCGTGAATCACTCTACGCCAGCATTGATTACGCCAGTGACGGAGAAGCCCTGCGCTGGTTCCCGCTGCAACGCAGCAAAGCTGTTGTGCTTGATCCGGCGCGCCACTTTGGCAAACCCATCCTGGCACAATCTGGGGTGGACACGGAAACCATAGCTGCCGCCTGGCTTGCCGAAGACAAAAACACCCGCAGAGTCGCATTGATTTACGACCTGACACCTGCCGAAGTGGAGGCAGCCCTGAAGTTTGAGCGCAAGGAAGCCGCGTGAAATTTCTCTTAGATAACAATCTCCCACCAGCGCTGGCTAGAGCGTTGAACGAGCTCTGCGTATTTGAGAACCATCAGGTCGTGGGGTTGCGCGAAAAGTTTGCCCCCAACATCCCCGATATCGAGCTTATCCAGCAGTTGAAAGCCGAAGGCGGTTGGGTACTGGTATCCAAGGATAAATTCAGCAAAGGTGATATGGAAAAGCGCGCCATCCGCGAATCAGGGCTGGCCGTCTTCATTCTTGCCAAGCAGTGGCATACAGCAGGTTACTGGGATATGGCCCACAATCTGGTGCGCTGGTGGCCGGCCATAATTGGCCAAGCGCAGCGAATTAGCGGTGGGGGCGTTTTCAAAGTGAGCTGGAAATACTCCGCGCCAGGAAAGTTTGAAATACTCAAGGTCTGACCCGCTAGCGGGTGCGTTGCCCTTCTGCCATACAAGTCATGCCGTCGCTTCAAAGGCTATCCGGACAGCAACCGCATAGGTTGGGCCGTGAATTGTTGAAAGTAGTTTGATCCTGACAATGGAGCATACCGAGCCGTCGTCACCGGTAAGCTCTACGATATCAAGGAGATGAAGCGCCTTGCTATCGGGTAGAGTCAGTTGCTCGTCATCCAGACAGCCAATCCATTGCTTGGCATGGCGACTGCTTCCCATGATCAGCGGGAGTACTGGGCTTTGGTTCGACGGAAACCAGCCCTTTTCGGCGATGTAGTAAGCATGAGCAATTTTTGCCAGCATACGAACAAAGGACCAAACGTCGATTCGGTCAACAAACTTAATGCCAACCGCTCCATTGTCTTGAAGTACTTTTTTAATGTGCCCGATATGCATGGTGTTGGGCCTAGACCATAGCTCCAAAGATTCCGGATTGTCGTCTTTTGGGATGCCGCCAAGGCAAATAGGACGAATAAATTTTGGCAGATGTAAGACATGCAAGCCGTCGCCGACAGGGATACTTTTAGTCCAAGTGGCGTTGTTAGCCCCTATGAATGTGACTGGTAGAGATGCTGGTTTCTTACGTTTCTTATGCCGAGAGGAAATCCCCATGCCTCGGCGCCCTGCTTGCATAAACCCCTGCAACACCCTCCGCTCAAAGTCTGATGTGACTGCAGAACAAGCATCACAGCTTGAGGCAGGCAGTATCAGATTCCCATGTAACCCTCTTGGAACGATGTGCTCTCTGGTTAGACCTTCGCTTTGTTCGCCACAATATATGCAGCGCCCTACTTTTTCGTAAACCTTGCCCGGAGCAAGGGGGAGTTTAGTGCTCAAGCTGAAACCTTGCGCCCGCGCTTGGCTTTGGGCGCTGCCGCACGCTGCGCCTTGATACGTTCCAGCAACACATTGGCCGGCTCGTCATTCGGGTCCTGCGGCACCAGTTCGCCGCGAAAAGCTTTGGCAAGAATGCTTTGGGTCAGCCGATCAATCCGTGTTTGTGCAGTTCTGATTCGGGCTTCCAGTTGGTCGGCGAAGGCGAATAGTTGCTCTACGCGGCGGACGATTTCGGTTTGTTCAGAAGTCGCTGGAAGGTTGATTTCAAAGTTTTTAAGGAATCTGAGATTGATTCGAGGTCGCGTTGCACCATGCACCGCTTCTTTGATCTGGCGATAAGTAGCTCTCGCAGCCATCGAATACATCACGAAGATAGGGTTTGCAGCAGTTTGATTTATACGAAGACAGAAACAATCTGCTTTGTTAATAAAAATTTCTTTGCTTTGAGGCAGCTGACAAACCCTTATCTCCTCATCAACAAATGAAGAAAAAAGAACATCCCCTACCTCAAGCTTGTTTTTAGCAAGTTCTCTAAATTTCTCAAGACTTATGAAAGTCTCCTTTTCTCCAACGAAACTCAGGTGGCCGATATTCTCCAACCGGACAACCCGAACACCCTCAGTCGTGTAATCATCAGATTTGAGCTTAGAACCGAACGGGCCGTCGAATGCGACGCTGCATATTGAACCGATGGTTCCCTTTTCCCAACTTGAGTCCACATCGTGATTGCAGCGCCACTCCTCCGTCAACCGCCCGGAAACGGCGGCGGCGAGGACGGATTGGCGGAAGCGTTTGAGCAGCGCGGGGATGCCGTCGATACGGGCTTTCAGGGTATCGACTTGGGCCAGCAGTTCGTCGAGCTTGGTGGCGATGCGGGTTTGTTCGGCCAGTGGTGGAAGACTAACTTCATGTGCTTTTATAACGGCTTGCGAAATATTCGGCTGAGCCCCTCCTTTACCTTTTTCAATAAAGGAATCTTTTTCGTTCTGCAGTAGCCGATACAGAAACTCTGAATAGGTCAGCCCTTCGATTGGAATACCTACTGCACAAGCTTGATTCGTTGCTGCATCTACTCCGAGAATGGCCGTTTTACCAATTGTGGCTCCGTACATCGCAATGGCGACTGAACCCGCAGCGAACACTTTGGTGCTGGAGCCATTAACTGCAGCCTCAGTGATACTTTCCTCGGTATTTTTTACATATCGAGCATTAAGCTCTCCACTTTTTATCCAAGGTATTGAGCCTCCATAGAAGTTCGGTTCACTGCGAGAAGGAGTACCACCTGATCCCCATACCGCCAGCTCGCCGAGTGGGGTAATTACCCAACCCTCAGGCAACCCTCTCATCCCAACTCCCCCGCTTGCAGCTTATCACTTGAAGCTTGAAGCTGCGCCTCCGGCGCCTCCGGCGCCTCAAGCCCCATCACCTCCGCCATCAATCGCTTCTGCGCCACCACCTCGTCCTCGGCCCCCAATGCCTTCATCAACTCTTCAAGTTCATGCAGCGCTTCAGTCAACTCAGCCATGGCCTCCCCGGCCAGCACTTCCGGAACGGGCAGGTCGGCGGCGTTTTCACTGGCAGCATCCTTGAGCCAGCTGATATCCAGCGAATCGCCGCGCTCGGCAATCTGCTCGCGGGTAAAGACGCGAAAACGGCTAAGCTCGCCAATACCCTCGACATTCTCGGCCCGAGGGCTGTTGCCGTTGGGGTCGGCGCCATAGGCGTCTTCAAAGGGTTTAAGGTGCGCATCACCAAAAGGCGTACGCTTGCCGAAGCTGGGCATATTGCTGCGCAGGTCGTAGATCCACACCCGTTGGGTGCAGCCTTGCTCCTGACGCGGATCGTCTTTTGTACCTTTCTGGAAAAACAGCACATTAGTCTTGACGCCCTGGGCGTAGAAGATGCCGGTGGGCAGACGCAGGATGGTGTGCAGGTTGCACTTGTTCATCAGGTCGCGGCGTACGTCTGTGCCGACACCGGCCTCAAACAACACGTTGTCCGGTAACACCACGGCGGCGCGGCCACCGGGTTTGAGGTTGCGGTAGATGTGCTGCATAAAGGCCAGCTGCTTGTTGCTGGTTTTATAGGTGAGGTCATCCCGGGTGTTGCTGGCCTCCCCGCCCTTGCTCGTTCCAAAGGGCGGATTGGCGAGGATGATATCGGCCTTGGGCAGCGCTTTACCGGCATCGCCCAGGGCGTTACCCAGGTGCACCACGCCTTCGTCGTCACCTTCCATGCCGTGCAGCAAGCAGTTCATCAGGGACAGGCGGCGGGTATTGGGCACCAGTTCGATGCCCACGAAAGCTTTGTGCTTCTGGAAAGCGGCATCCTTGGCATTCAGCTCCAGGTAATCGTCAGTCTGCTCGCGCATATACTGATCAGCGGCGACCAAAAAGCCCGCCGTTCCCGCTGCCGGGTCTTGTATGACTTCACCAATTTGCGGTTTGAGGCAGCGCACCATGCTGTTGATCAGGGCGCGCGGAGTAAAGTACTGCCCTGCGCCGGACTTGGTTTCGCTAGCGTTCTTTTCCAACAGGCCTTCGTACAAATCGCCCAGGCCGTCTTTGGCGGCGGTAAACCAGTCGATCTGGTCCAGAGTTTTGATCATCTGTTCCAGATGGCGCGGCTCGCGCAGGCGGGTTTGCGCGTCGGCGTAGATGGCGCTGATCAGGGGGTCTTCATGTACCAGATTGTTGTCCGCATCTTTGCCGGTGGACAGGCTGAGCAGGATACGCTTGTAGTCGTTCAGCAGGTTGATGCCGGACTTGGCGTTGATATCTGTCCAGCGGCAGCCTTCGGGCAGCGGGTGTTTTTTCAGGGTGCCGGCTTCGGTGTTCTCGTGCACCATTTTGATAAACAGCAACAGCACCAGTTCGGTGACGTAGTCGCTGTAGTTGATGCCGTCGTCGCGCAGCACGTCGCAGAGGTTCCAGAGTTTCTGGACGATGTCGTTGTTGTTCATGGTGTTCTCAGTCTTTGTTGGCTTGCGGGTATCGCGCAAAGTCGTTGTTGTCTTGGGTCATCAGGGTCACCAGCTTGGGGTGCACAAAGAGTTTTTCCTTGCCGGCGGTTATTTCCGTTAATACCCCCACTTCGCAGAGCTGCTTCAAATACAGCGAGGCGGTTTGGCGCTTGGCAATGTCACGTTCGACCAGATCGCTGATCCGGCAATAGGGCTGCTCGAAAATCAGCTGGATCAGTTCAAAGCTATAGATCTTGGGCAGTGTGGTACGCACATACTCGGCGCTGTGCTCAATCAGTTGGCGTATGGCGGCAATCTTGGCGCAGGTCCAGATTGAGGTAGTCTCCACGCCCTTGAGCATATACAGAATCCAGGCTTGCCAGTCCTGCTCATGGGTAACCTGGGTAAGCAGCCGATAGTAATCCTGTTTGTGCTGCACGATATAACGGCTCAGGTACAAAATCGGCAAGCTCAGCAGCTGCTGTTCAATCAGATAGAGCACATTGACGATCCGGCCAGTGCGGCCATTGCCGTCCAGGAAGGGATGGATGGCTTCAAATTGGTAGTGACTGACGGCCATCTTGATCAGCGGGTCGATATCGTCATCGGTATGCAGAAACTGCTCCCAGTTACCTAAGAGATCACGTATCACGTCTTCGCCGACAGGCGGGGTGTAGACAATCTCGCTGGTCTGCTGATTGGCGATCACAGTGCCCGGTATCTTGCGTATGCCCATATCCTGGGCCTTGAGGGTGCTACATATTTCCGCGGCTGTGGTGACGCACAGGGGGCGGTGCTCGAGTTGTTTGAAGCCCTGGTACAGCGCGGTACGGTAGCGTAGTGCCTCTTTGGTGGCGGGGTCGGCTGCGCTGTCTTCCTGGGCAAACTGGAACAGCCTGTCCATGGTGGTGACGATATTTTCGATTTCCGAGCTGTCCTTGGCTTCCAGCAACGGCAGCAGATTGATCAGCAGCCTTTGATTGGGCAGCAGTTCGCCCGCCTGTTTGAGTTCGGCCAAGGCGGCGCGTGCGCTGATACAGGCTTTGAGGATTGGCACGGTTTCCATGTGCTGACGAGCTGGGGGCAACGGGGGAAGCCTGTTGTAGGGCTGATCTGCGCGCCAAGTCATGTTCAATAAATCCATTTTCTTCGACATGTTGAAGTTGAGAGGGCAGTGTATGTCGATAGCATCGACACAACAAGGCTTCATGTCGATTTTAAAGATAAAAATCGACACGTTGTTATGGCATGTCGATAATCAGTGGCTATGTAACCCTGTTAATACGCGACGACCAATATAGACGCCCCTACTTTCTATACATGAGCGATTGAACCTGTATAGATTTCCGCTTTTTCTATACCTGTGCCTTTCCCGCCTGCGGCCAGATTGCTTCATTCAGTTCTTCCAGCAGCGTATCTAGCTGGCTGTTCAGCACCTTATCCAGCTGCTTGGCACCGCCCTGCTCGGAGAACCGGCTATTCACAAAGTCGCGATCAATAATCACCTCATGCACCAGTTGCTTGGCCAGACGCTCCAGCCACTTGCGCTGGGCGGGCAACCACTGATGGCGCTGGTAGATACGTTGCATGGCCTGGGCCACGCGCTGTTCAAAGGGCACCAGGGCTTCGCCCAGGGCGGCACGGCGAATATGGCCGACGATGCTGGCGGCGATGTCCTGATTGGTCTGGTTGCGTACGGCGCTTTGCAGCTTGGCTTCACTGTAGCCGGCGCCGTCCAGTAGCAGCTTGATCTCCTTGAGCTGTTCGCGGGTCAGATCGCGTGGTTTGTTGACCACCACCGCGAGGGCCGCACTCTGGTTGAGTTGTTCGCGGATAAACTGATTGAAACTGTCCAGATAGTCTTCCGGTTTCTGGTGCACGCCATAGCTTTGCGTGCGTTCGCGGATCTCGTCGTGGTGTTCGGAAATCACCGGCTGCCAGTCGCTGCCAAGCAGGTTGTTGACCTCGTTCAACTGGTTTAACAGCCCGTTGTGCCGGGTGATGAAGTGCGCGGCCTGTCTGGGGCCCAGCTCACGCAGATGGGTATGCAGGCTTTTCGGCTCCACGCCCCAGAGGTCTTGCAGTTCATCCAGCTTCTGTTTGACTGCTGGCTGGCTTTCGGCCTTGTTCTCGGCTTTGCGCAGCACGCGCATGATTTTCTGGCTGAGCTGGCTGAGCACCACATCGGCATGGCTTTGCCCGGCGCTATCGCCCGGCGCATTGAGGGCGCGCTCCAGTTGTTCGGGGTTGGTGATCTCGTCCAGCAATTGTTCCAGGCTGATATTCGGATCTTTGACCAGCGGCTTCATGGTATTCACATCGCTCAAGGCGGCATAAATATCCACCGGATCGTAGATGCGGAATACGGTTTTACCGATCTCGTCGCAGCGCCGGGTGGCCCGGCCAATCATCTGTTCATACAGAATGCGCGACTTAACCCGGCGCATAAATACCAGATGGCAGATTTTGGGTACGTCGATGCCAGTGGTCAGCAGGTCTACGGTAATCGCGATATTCGGGTAGCGCTCGTTCTTGTACTGGCGGATCAGCTGCTCGACCTTGTCGCTCTGGCCGGTGATCTTGGCCACCGCAGCCTGGTTATATTCGCCGTTATAGAGCTCCTTGAAGGCTTCATCCAGCAGGCGCTTGACCATATCGGCGTGCAGGTCGGTGGCGCAGAAGACCAGGGTCTTTTCATCGCCAAAAGGGTCCAGCTCCTGCACCAGCTGCTGGCAGATGACCCGGTTGAAGTTCTCGTTGATGACGCGGCGGTTGAAGGCATCGACCTCGAAATTCAGCTCGTCATCCAGCTCGGCGCTGTGCACTTCGCCGGTTTGGGTATTGATGGCGCTGACCTTGTCACCCTTGGCGAAAGTAATGCCATTCTGGGTGAGCAGAGTTTCATAGCGGATCGGTGGTTCGTGATCGATCAGCCAGTCCTCGGCGACAGCTTCGCGGTAGGTATAGATGTAAACCGGTTTACCGAAAATCTCGCTGGTGTGCTTGGCCGGTGTGGCGGTCAGGCCGATTTTCACTGCGTCAAAGTAGTCCAGCACGCGGCGGTAACTGGAGAGGTACTGGCTGGCGTCACGGGTGGCCAGTTCGCCCTCGGTCATTGCCTGATCCAGGGTGTAGCCGCGGTGGGCTTCGTCGATAATGATGCAGTCAAACTGATCCACCGGCGGCGGGTTGTCGCTCATAAAGATGCGTTTGACCATGGCCTGCACAGTGGCGACCTGGATGCGGGTTTCGGCCTCGGCGGCCATGTCACCCAATTCCGCGACGTTGTAGATCTTCGACAGCGTGTGGTTTTGTTCCAGCGGTGCTTCATTGAAAGCGTCGATAGCCTGCTGACCCAGTGCAGTGCGATCCACTAGAAAGAGAATGCGTTTGAAGCGCTCGGCTTTCAGAAAGCGGTACATCAGGCCGATGATGGTACGGGTTTTACCAGTGCCGGTGGCCATGGCCAGCAGCGCCACACGGATCTCTTTGGCCAGGGTGTTTTCTACCGCGACAATGGCCTTTTCCTGATAGTTACGCAGTTTCAGATAACCGAAAGGTTCGGTCTGCAGTTTAGCTTGAGCGGCCTCTTTACTGCGCTTGAGTAGGTCGAGCAGGCCCTCTGGGCTGTGAAAGCCGGGCAAGGCTCGTTTGGTATTGGCCGAGTGGCGTACATCACGGAACCAGGTGCCTGATTGCTCTGCCAGCTGCTGCACATAGGGTCGTCCGTTGCAGGAATAGACAAAGGGCACCTTGTAATGGCCGTCCTCTTCATCCGGCCAGGCAATGGTCTGCCCTTCCTGCTCCCAGGCGCCTATCAGCGGCGCTGTGACGCTCAAGCCTTTACTGTAGCGCTCAGCCTGGGCAATTTTGCCCGCGACATTGGTGTTCTCTTTCTTGGCTTCCACTACGGCGATGGGTGTCAGGCCGGCAAACAGCAGATAATCGGCTCGGCCTTTTTCACCTTTGTACTGCGTGGGCCATTCGGCGATGGCGAGATTCTTGCCCTTCTCCGGCCGGGCGCCACTCTTGTAAGTCAGGGCTTCGCTATCAGCTTGCCAGCCCGCTTCGATCAACTGCTGATCAATCAGAATCCGGGTCAGGGCTTCATCGAGAACAATGTGCTGGGTGGCGGCCTGGGTATTGCGGCTCAGGGCCTGGCGCTGGGCGGATTGCGCCTTGTCGTCCTGTGAGGCCAGCTCTGCCTGCAGGGCTTTGATCCGAGCCTCATAAGCCTGCTGTTGCTCATTGAGCGCCTGCTCATGGGCGGCAGCTTGTTGAGCCAGAGCGCGAGATTCCTCATCCATAGCATGAGCCAGGGCTTCGTATTCGTCTTTCTCTTTGGCAATGAGTTCATTGAGCTGCTGGCTTGAATCCAGACCCATATTGGCCTGTTGCAGGTCGTATTTCAGCTTGCTGATTTCGGTCTGCAGGTTGCGCAACTGTTCGCTGGGATCAGCAGGTGGGATAAAGGGGCCGGGCTTGAAGTGGACACCGGTTTTGCCAAAGGTCTGATGAAACCAGATGGCCAGTTTACGTGCGACCACCAGACCGCTGATGGCTTCTTTGTGCTGGGTCTTGAATTGGTGGGTGGCCTTGTTACCCTCGATACGCAGGGTATGGAACAGCTCGCGCACCACAGGTTCGAGCTTGAGCTCGCGGTTGATCTTGAACAGAAGATCAGCCTGGGTGGTCTGCTCATCAAACTCGATACCCGCCCGGGCCGCCAGGTGTTGGGCCAGTGCTTCACCTAACTGGCGCAATTTGATCAGTGTGGTATTGGGGTCACCGACAAAGGCCCGCTCGGCAGCTTGGGCAATTTCAACAAAGAGCGGATCGTGCTCGGCTAGAAAGCCGAAGTTGGTCGATTCGTCGGATGACGTCATTGATCAGAAACTCCATTTCATCTATCGCGCTTAGTCGTCACCAAGCGACTGAGCCAAGTCCATGTCAGCAAGATCATCAGGAGGTCTTACGCTTGGGCCCGCTTCATTATGCGACCTACTTTGCATTATCTGGGGAGGTTTGTCTCTAAGACGGAGGGTTTAAAACGTGGCGCTTATTTACACCGCGCCGTCCACAGCTGATCCCAGCGGGTGGTGTAGTTCGGGCTTTTCAGTTCCTGCTTCATGCCCCACTCAGGCGTGACCGGCACCCGGGCCGGGCGCATGGTGCCCCTGCCCCAGCGGTTGTTGATGCTGTCCAGTACGCTCATGACTTTTTCAGCGGCGGCGGGTTGAGTCTCGGCGAAGAGGTCATCGGTGAACTCGCCCTGTTGGCGCAAATCCAGCAGCATGACTTCCGCCTTCGCATAGGCGTGCCCTTCCCTGAATACGGCTTCCAGCCCTTTTAGCGCGGCGCGGGTGATCAGGCGGGTGTCGTCCGTGGGGTATGGCAATTCGCAGACGATGCCTTTGGCAAAGCGGGCTTCGGTGGGGTTGAACATGCCGGTGCGGATGACGACCCGGACCTTTTTGCACAGGGAGCCTTGCGCCCTTAACTTCTCGCAGGCGCGGGCGGTATAGGTGGCGACTGCTTCGCGGATCGGCTCTATGTTTTTCAGGCGGTGGCCGAATGAACGGCTGCTGCAGATCTCCTGTTTGGCCGGGGCTGCTTCTTCCAGCGCCAGGCAGGATACGCCGCGCAGTTCGCGGGCGGTCTTTTCCACCACCACGCTGAACTGCTGGCGCAGTGTCCAGGCGTCGGCCTGGGCCAGATCCCAGGCGGTTTTTATGCCCATGTTGGTGAGGTGTTCGTTCATGCGCCGGCCCACGCCCCATACTTCATTGACCTTGACTGCCTTCAGCACCTTGTCACGCCGCTCGGGGTCACAGATGTCCATCACGCCGCCGTAGTGTTTCTGCCAGCGCTTGGCCGCATGGTTTGCCAGTTTTGCTACATACTCCAGTGCAGATACTCCACTTACAATAACCATCTAAATGCTATGGTTGAACATGTGTTAGTTGCATAAATCAACCTACTATGGGAAATGACTTGCCATGCAGGCTTATAAGATCC